>OGTJ01000157.1_pt1 | contig 35369 bp, 14 predicted proteins | sample 1574611 | NCBI WGS metagenome assembly OGTJ01 (sample SAMN03295858, study PRJEB24534) | human gut metagenome | isolation source: fecal sample 1 from infant 9 | host: Homo sapiens | place: USA: Pittsburgh, PA | collected 2014-07
CCCCCCCCCCAGAGAAGAAAAAGCGGCTACTATGTTTAGACAGGTCAAGAGAAAGACTACTGGTAGAAGAAACTTTGAAGATAAAAAGTCGTCTTTAGCCACAGCTGAATTTACTCTACCGAAATTATATTCATCAAGACTATCATTTTATGATTTACCACCCAACCAAGAGATTACTTTGGAGGAGTTTGAGAAATGGGCTATTGATAGGTTGAAAATTCTTATTGAAATTGAATCGTGTGTTGCTAGGTCCTCATCACAAAAGGATGTTGAACTTGCATTGAAACCACTCTTGCTCAAGTACATGCCCTTGAGTCCTCATGGAGATGAAAAGACAGTTATGCAGGAGCGTATGAAGGATTATTATAGTCATTTTATTCTTCGCTTGGTATTTTGTCGTACTGAAGAGTTGAGAAAGAAGTTTATCAAGAATGAGACAATCTTGTTTAGAATTCGATACAATTCAATGCAACCTAAAGAGCAACAAGAGTTTATTGAGTTGAATCTGTACAAGTTATCGTGGTCATACATTTCCAGAGAGGAAAAAACTGAATTGATTGATAAACTTTTCGCTGCAAGTTGTTCAATGTTGAAGCAGCATTATGCATCTGATGGAGAAACTAATTTGACCAATGATCAAGTAAAACAATTGATGATTAACAAGGAAAATTTTATCAAATTGCCATTTGAAAAACTTTGTCAATTGGTATCATCTAGATCGGTTTATTTACAAGGTGGTTATGCTTATTTACCTACAAGTTTACAACTGAATTTATTAGTGGCTGAATTTCAAGAGAATTTGAATGATATCTTGATCAAGACTTTTCAGGCAATTCCAAGACTAGAAGAAGATGACCGACTCTTGCCCTTGCTCAACCACTTGTCACGTAATTTCTCCAACTTTCAATATGAGACTGATATCAATAGTGAACTTGCGTCCGACATCAATGCCTTATCAATCACATCAAAGCAAATCATGGCTCATTATCCACTTTGTGCTACCCACTTGCAACGCAATTTGATGGCGACTTCACATTTGAAATATTTGGGACGTCAACAATTGGGTATTTTCTTGAAAGGAATTGGGCTAAATGTTGACGAAGCTGTCAAATTTTGGGCTCAACAATTTACAAAGAATGGAAACATGACTCAAGAAACATTCAACAAAAACTACAAGTATAACATTCGACACCAGTATGGTTTAGAAGGTGCTAGAATCAATTATAGACCATGGGATTGTGCCACTATTTTGAGTAAACCCAAACCGGGCCCCAAGGAATATCACGGATGCCCCTATCGTGATTATTCTGAACCACAATTGAGATCAAGTCTTGAAGAAATGGGGATCAAGAATCAACAGGATATGAATTCAATCATGGATAATGTCAATAATCATGATTACACCATTGCTTGCACCAAAGTTTTTGAATTGACTCATCAAAAGGAGATTATGAGTGCTGCAAAGGGACAAGGGAATCATCCACCTCAATTGGAACATATTAATCATCCTAATTTGTATTTCGATAGGAGTAGACAATTGGAGAGGTCCGAGTTGAAAAAGGATGACGCGAAGGAAGATTAAACTTTGAAATTGAACTAAAATTTATCTATAACTTTCTCTATAATGTAAAAGAATTAAACTCAAATGTATTATACAACTCTGCAATTGCAGTTTGTTCAAAATTTTCATTCAAGTCATGACTTTTTTCCTTTTCAGCATTTTCCAATGACTTGTCATACAATAATCGCAATTGTTTAACTCGTTGTGCCCAGTTGGTGACGTATTTCCCCGACATGTCACTTGCATGCCATACATTGGCAAATTCACTAGCCAAGATAGCAACACTTCGAACAAGATACGGTAATTGGTCTTCACTCACAAGTTTGAAATGACAAGTTGCAAAAATCGCCGGAACGCCAGCTCGTCTAAATGTCTTGACTTTGAAAAATTTTCTCCGTTGATGTTGTGAGTGTAGAAAAGATGTCGATCTTTTAGTTTGCATAGTTTGGGGCGATATGACAATATTTAAGAAATTGAATTGACTCTTGATCAAATTGAAGTTAAAATCTTGATTGCCTGATTCATCAAAGAATATATTGACATAATTGTTCCCAATGTGGCGTTTCTTCAAATCGATAATCTTTTGATTTTCAATCGTGTTTGATATCAATCCATTGCCCATGGGATTAGTAATGGTGGGATCATCATCTCGATGCATCATTGTAGTTACATGAAATATGACTTGGGTCAACTTACTACTCCAACACCTTGCATACTCACCATCCATGTCGTTTTCGGTATCCAACCCACCAGTATATATGTCCCTATTGTCTTTCAACCTCACAAGAACACCAATTTTATCCAAAAACTTGAGATAATTCAAGGAGCCGACTTTGTTTAAAAACACTTCGGTTTCTGTGGATTGTTTGTCACCAACGTAAACAATACCAATTTTGTGGAATTCAACACTGGGTATACGATCCAAGACTGATAGTCCTCTGGCAATAACAGGATCCTCCAACATTGGAATAGGCTTCACTTTAGAATCAAACAACTGCAACAAATAGTAACTTGGATCAATAACTTCAGGTGATTTTTTCAGTACTTGTGTCTCGTGATCCAATTCAACAATCAATTTGCTAACCCCAGTTGGTTTTCTAATCAAAATTTCCGTATCACCCAGATGCACTTCTGTTTCAATGCTGACTACTGAACATCCAACCATCCACCGATTCAACACAGTATGGTCATGGTCACTATTTTGTCGCTTTTTTGTAGAATTTTTGACCTTTAATGGCAAATCACTAAATGTAAATTTCCTAACAAAGTCCAAAAACCCAATTGTTTGGTCACTAGGTTGCTGCGATCCACTCAATTGATCAGATGCAATCAATTGCTTGATCAAAAACGACGAAATCTTTTTCCGTTCACTCATTTCAATCTTGACAAACCAACTCGAAATAACATTGTACGATAATATGAGAATGTACTGCAGCATGAAAGATGAAAGACCTTTTGTTTTGGTTGATGGTGTCACTTCCACTTCTGCGTCAACTCCATGCTGTTGCACACTAGGCACAACAACATTGTCCGGATTACGCAACTCAGTGTCACGTGCATATTGAATATACTTGAATGCGATTCCAAAAACACGTTTGAATTCCTCCATGGTGAAATCGGATACCAAAATGGGTAAATGAACCAACGAACTAAGAAACTCCAAAGTGTGCGTACTTGCATTTGCACTAGTGACTCGTGTTTGCAATTTCGTCAAAATCAAAGTGAGGTATTTCTTGATCGATAAAGGAATCTCATAACAGCATATAGTAAGGATATTTATACACGGAATAGCCGTTTTTTCCCATGATCCCAATCCAAATATTAAACTCGATGTAATTTGATCTTCATCTGCCTTCAGAAATAAATCGTGATAGCCAATGAGTGATGAGAATGTTCTAACCAAAGCAACTTGTAAATCAGCTTTTGTAATATCGCCATTTTTGGGGAATACCAACTCTTGTGGTAGTTTTAAAGTCAACTGATTGCATACAATTGTTTTAAATTCGAGGACTTCCTCATCACAATGCATGAACAATTGCATATTTGACAACTGAGAACAAGAATGTGCCCACACATACGAATAAACTTCCCATTCAACAAAGTTACTCACAATGTGCAAAATTACCTTGAGCCACTTTTTGATGTCAATGTAATAGACATCCGCAGAATGTTCATTCGTTTCGGGGGTAAGAATTTGTAGTTCCTCTTTTGGCTTATCGAGGTACTTAGCAGAAATATAGTCAACTGTTTCAGGATACGTCCACAACTGGCCAGCAGTTGGTGTGACATTATCCCTCTTAAATGCAGACGCCAATCCCACCATATCTTGAGGGTTGGTGAGGTATACATAGTTTTCCGCAGTTGCTCTGAGTCTTGTTAGACACTTGGCAATTGTAAGCAAAACTTTTCCATTCTGTGTTGTGTTTGCAATTAATATCAATAAATTATAGCAATCCTCTTTTCTAGATGCTGGTGAGGTTGTGAATGCTGTGCAAATAGCCCTAGTTGAATAGACTAAAAATTCCGCAGATGCCTTGGGAGTCGAGGGAGCGGCCGGTTTAGAGCTCATGTAACCTCTTGTTATGATGATCTCCTTTGGAGGGGCCAGTTTCTTTTCAAATAAAGGTTTCAACAAAGACGTGAGTTCAAAAAACACGTCCGACAAGGATTCAGCAAGTAGTGTCGTCAAGATATCACCACATAGATACTGAAGCAAGATCTCATCAGTTTCCTCAATCGATAGTTTGAATACCCGCAAAAAGATGTCATAGTTGTAATTCTTTGGCTCAAATACTAGCATTGACACCTTGAATGCTTCGTAAATCACCTCAATGCATTTCAATCTTACCGGGACACTGCGATTACCAATATAAAAATGCCTCAACAATCTAAGCGACGTTTCATACCATAACGGGTTCAACAAGATGCAACTTTTCTCTTCTTGGAAACCTTGCAAGACAAATAAAGCTACGTCTTCAGAGATGTGTGAGCTTTTCTTGACGAAAAAATCCAACATTTTATCTTTAGGAACAGTCATTTCGTGCGATTGATATAGGTTCTTTAATGAGTCACATATGCTCTCCATTAGGTATTCATCTTCCTCGTCATGTACTTGAATTGAATCAAGTATATCAAACATTGAACAACCCTCAGAATACCAAACTTGGAATGGGAAAATATCATTGAAAAGTCCAGTGCTTTCTCTGCCAAGGTAGTTCTTGTAAAACAGACCGTCCAAAGCAGCCGCCAACATTTTCGAAACTCTTTTACCAATCAAGGGTATCTTCATTTGCAAAGCATGTAAAAGGGAAGAAAGATAAAAAAACAGTGGGAACTCAAATTTAATCTTTTCTAATCTGATCTTGACTCGTAATAGCTCTATCAAATCTAAAGAGCCAAGACAAATAGAGATTGCCGGATGAGACTCATTGGAAAGTTGCTTAAGTGAGGGGTCAGAGATTTGACCACACAATGTAGTGCCAATGAATACTGATGTGCTTTCATCACACATATTCTCAATTGTTTCAAGTGCTCGTTTCTTTATATCCGGGTCAGTTGATTGTTCGTGAGCAAATGCCAAAAACTTTAAAATCTGAGATATGTTTTCTTTCTTCAACTTGTTAAACGAAGTAATACAGTTGAAAAAATCAACTATGGCTCGAAGTAGCAGCGCATCTGTTGTTTGCAAAGAAGCAAGCTTTGACACATTTGCATTAGCAAAGTCTTTTAACGTGGCATGGTTGAATTTTAAACAGTTGGTTAAAAAATGCAACAAATCAACACAATTACTAATTTGCACATCTATGTGGTGAATCTCTCTATTGTCATCATTTGAAACTGAAACTAAAGTATCCACTGCTTTTGTAAACCATCTAATCAAGTTTCTATGGTCTTCAAAAATGATAAAATCATGAATATCATGCCCTTCCTTACACAAGGTACTCAATGCTTTCAAAATCAATGTGAATTCCGGATCAAAATGGTGTTTGGTAAACTGAGTGTACTTGTACACATCACTGAAGTAACGAGTCCTCGCGCCCATCGAATTATCATCCTTTTCAATACATGCAATACACAATTTGAAGGCTTGTCTTCTAATATTACGTGGTTGTCTTGGGTCGCAGAAATGTCGTACAAGGTACCATATTTCTTGAATTGATGAAAGGGAAAATCTTTCAACACTTTCAGTTAGTTGTTCCAAAGCTTGAGACTGAGATGGCGGAGAGGATGAACTTGATAGTAGTTGATCAAGTATCTTTTGCAAATTTTGGTCTCCTCCTACAACTGTTGGGTTGATGGTGACTGGTACATTTTTGGTATTTGATGAAGATGATAGGGATGATGATGACGAAGGTTTGAATGATTTGGTTAATGATTTGAAAACACTTCCTATCCCACTAGATGTGCCAAACGTGGGGTGATGAGTTGACATAAAACAATCAATAAAGAGTGTACATTCAAATAAAGTTGTATGAAAAGATTAAGGTTTCTTTCTTTTTTTTTTTTATTTTTATTTTTTTTTCTGGCGAGATAAAGATGTTTGAGTTCAACTGGGTGGATAAAGTAAATTGAATTAAGAATTAGAGTTATATCATGGACACAATCTATACTTTCTAATTAGAATAAACACCAACCACCAGCTCACCTGAATACTGTCCCCGAACGAAATGAACAACATTTTTTTTATTTTAATAAAAAAAACCCCCCCAAAAAAATAAAAAAAAAAAAAGCATCAAACATTAAAAAGGTAAAACCAAACCACCATCAACCATATAACAAATCCACAATATAACAAAACCCACCACCCCATGTAACTTTTTGTAAAATTGTCTTTAACCACCTAGGACGGACCTTGACGAACAAGTTGCCACAATTATATCCTTCACTTTCTATACCAACGCCCCATTTAATATTTTGACGAACGTTGCACCCACTCCAAAAATTCCACCATTTTGCCCGTTCGCAAGGCACAACTCTGAGTAGGTTCTTCATAAGTGGGCCCGTAGGTCCATTGATGTACTTGTATCCTCCAATAAAAGAATACGTTTGTCTCTTGTCATTATCAGGAAGTTGTTGGTCTCCCCAGTGTCCTTTGAAAGATAGCCAATTACCATAATTCCATTCCCGACCAATATGCTTGGGGTTGGAGTTGTTGGTAGCTGGATAGACATTTTTACCATCATAGGTGTATCCAAGGTAGTTTCTCGATGGGTTCCACAATGGGCCGCGGTCCGTAAAGTCACTTAGTATATCATAGGGCAAATCATGAGGATGTTGTCCCACGCTAGGGTAGTTGGCATGCGTTCCTCTGGCACTGAAAATGACTGGATGTCTTGGGTCTAACGCATATTTTTCCAAATTGTGATAATAAAATGCACCACCACCACCGTGGGCTGACATCCAAACAATGACTGGTTCCCCTTTATAAAACCTCACTAATGAGTGTTCCCAATCTCCCACGTGGTTACCATAAGGACCTTGGCCCATAACAAATGGACCCAAATTGAATGAATAAAAATAAAACCAGTATGCATCAACCCATCCAAAGCCTTTGTCAACAACAATTAAGGTTGCTGGGGCATTTTTGATCTCTCCATTGATTAAACTGGGTTTATTTTTGACCCCAGTGATCCAATCAGGATCCTTATCGAAATCAGAATTTGAAGTCAAAAACAAATCGCAAGAATGTTTAAGCTTGGACAACTGGTCCAAATTCATATCGGCTTCAGTGCCAGGGTACACGGACCCATTTTCAAATGTTACATGGAAATTGGTGACATATTCACCAATGTCGTACGGGAGATATCTTTCCTCACTGTATAAATGCACCAAGGGGGCATAGTCTATTACGTATTGTGGGATGTGTCCCTGTTCCAATGTTCGTTCTGTCTTTTTGGGCGAACTTACCAAGGGAGGGAAATCTTTGTAGTTCAATGGGTTGCGTAAGATGTTGTCAATTTTCAACTCTTTATCTTCATCTTGTATTGTGCTGAGAATGTAGCTGTCTCCGTCAGACACATCAAAGTAGTTTTGACATAGAATGGTAGGTGTAAGAGCTAGTAGCGATAAAAGTTGTATCAACATTGTTGTTGTTGTTGTTGTTGTTGTTGTTGTTGTTGTTGTTGTTGTTGTTGTTGTATGCACGTGTGACCTGTGGGTTGCTCTTTAAAAGCGAAAGTTTGTAAAGGTGTTATTATCGCTTCTAGCTGAGTGGTAACAAACAATATGATAAGCTCTAGTCCGGGTGTGTGTGATTAGTAATTACTTCTAACTTCTTCTTTGTACAAGTCCAGTGCTTGGTTGGTAAATCAATACAACAGTCAGTTGGTTATAGTAAATAGAGTAAAATAAAATATACAAACGTGGGTTTTAAAAGAGATGCAGATTGAATGATTATTGTCTTAGTTGTGAGTGATTAAGTTTCTTTTTTTGTCTCTTTGTCTCTCTTTGTCTCTCTTTGTTTTTTTTTTACATCCGATTTGTTATAATGTCGCTGTTTGCTAATGTCGCTGTTTCCTAATGTCGCTGTTTGCTAATGTCGCTGTTTGTTGTTTGTTGTTGTTCTTCTTCTTCTTTTGTGTTATCTCCGGTCGGTCAATCCAAAGAAACAATTCTCGTTTGTTATACGACAGAACAACCCCCCCCCTCTACCCCCATTTTAGCACGTGATTCTTTGTATATTTTCACCAACCAATTCTCTTCACTTCGTATCTTTCAAATAAATCTAATCTACATAGAAACGTCTAAACCCCACCTCTAAAAGACAAACACTTGGTCTCCTAATTTGGACACTGGTTTAGCCTTTTCATATCCTAATGATGCAGCAGCTTTTTTCATAGCACTAATCATTGGTGGAGGTCCACACAATAACAATGTAGTTTCATCAGAAGGTTTTGGCAAGTGTTTGTCAATCAATTCTGGAGTAACAAATCCAGTACTAAATTCCCAATCAGCTGGAGCCTCGTTCAAAACATAATGAATTTTCAATCTATCTGGATGTTTAGCAGCATATGCTTCCAATTCCTTTCTCAACAAAATATCATTCTCAGTAACATTGGCATAGATTAAAGAAATCTTGATGTTATCCTCAGGATTGTTTAAAATAGCGGTAATGATTTGATACATTGGTGCGATACCAGTACCACCAGCAATCATTCCAAATGACTTCTTCATGTTTGGAGTATGAGTAAAGAATCCCTTTGGGCCTCTAATTTCAACATAATCACCAACTTTTTTAGAAGCAACATGCTTGGAAATATTACCATTCTCATAAGTTTTAATCAACAAGTCAAAATGACCCCTTTGGTCACTGGTGGAAATGGGGGTATATGATCTAACAATCTCTTTACCATCAATAATAGCACCAATGGAAATATGCTGTCCAATGGGTAAATTCAAAGTATCGGTAGGTTTTGGTAATCCAAATCTATAAATTGCCGAGTTATGGGACACTTTAGTAATACTGATCAAAGGAAATTTCTGAAATTGATCAGGAATCAATGCTGGCTTGTTATTCTGTCTTGATAACTTGAGGAAATAGTAGCTAACAAACGAGATGATAATAGTAGCAACCGTAGCAAGTATAAGGAAAGGATTAGGTTCAGATGAAGAGTCAGCCATGTTTCAAAAAAAAAAAAAGGAAAGCTTCGATGTGGTTCGTACAGATTGTAATGGGGAAAGGAAAAAGAAGTGGTCAACTGGAGAAAATTGGAAGATATCGGAATACAAGTAAGAATATAACACGCGCTGGAAATTCTTTTTTGTTGGTGATTTTTATTTTTTTTTCTTTTAGCATTGTCACATGATGAGAAGAGGCATATGAATTTTAATACAACACAATGTGAAGTACCACCCCTCCCCTTTCTGTAGAAATATTATAAATATCCCGAATCGGGTAATACTAATGGCACGACGCTGTCATATTTATAGTGATGGTTAGGGTATACCATGGCTACAACAAGCTAAGAGCATGAAATGTTTAGTATCAAGATATAAAAGTAGCAAACTGCTTTAACTGCTTTACACAGGGTCTTTTTACCAAATGTGGAAATCATATGCATTTTTTTCACCAACAACAAAAGTTTCAAATGCCAGACAAATTGAGTTGAAACTTCCTACGCCTTGTTATGTTCTAGTTATACCGCTACACATCAACACTCTCTACTATGATACTGCCGTATTGCTGCATCATTAAACTATCCGCCGCATCCCCAGTTTGAATCTCCAACGGACCTTTTCCGTAAAGAATTCTCTTCTATCTCTCCAAATTGATATTATTACCAAATTTACCATACAAGTGTTTCTTCAATTCCCCCAATTGTTCATCAAACCCGTCAATTAATTCCTCCACTTTATCAATCTTTTCAGATAATGCCTTGTCATCAGCTTCAATCTTGGACAATGCTTTACTCGTCTTCATAAACACAAATGCATCACCAATCTTGTATTGTACAGACTCATCCTCATCTAGTAACTCCAATTCGGTTGATAAATCATCAAGATACTCTTTTTCAACTTTCAACTTGTCTAGTATGGCTTGCTGTTGGTCCTTCTTGGATATGATGGTTGAAAACTTGTTGATCTTTTGCTGGTCTTCCCAACTCACTTCTGTAGCAGTATTTCTTTGTCCTTCAGGTAGTAATTCCATTGTACTTTGTTGACTTGACATTGTGTTGATGTGATGAATGTTTGATTTTTTAGCAGATCTTATGTTTTGTTGCGGGGTGGTAGCGCAATCTCTAACCTACAACTGCAAAGCTCACCAACCCAACCACACAACATTTTAATACTACAGTTCAGCTAGTTGTTCCGAAAGTGAATATTAATATTTATACAAACCTATGTAGAACCCCCTTTTTAAAAAGAACAAAAAAATTGAAAAGACAAAGAAAATTAATTGAAAAGTAAACCTTTAAATAATTTACTCTTCATCTTCTTCTTCATCATCTTCAGCAACAGAGTAGAATTGCAATCTGTATTGGTTTTGTTTAACAGCAACAAATCTGATCCAATCTCTGATTTGGTTCTTTTTCAAGTATCTCTTGGTCAAGTATTTCAAGTATTTACCACTGAATTTGGTGTTTGAAACAACAACAACCTTGTTACCTTCAGAAGTAACAGAAATTTCATCACCCAAGTTTCCAACAATATTGTCAACTTTGATGTGTTCAATCAAGTACTTGACGTAACCTTCTTGGTCAAAAACACCATTTTCAACTGGAGCTGAAGTGTCAACGACGAATTTTTTGGCAGCTTTGGATTTCTTAGTGGTCTAAAAAAAGTGGTTAGAAAGGTTAGCCTACCGCACTTGAATAATACTTATTTGAAATTTGACCAATGCGTTAAAACGCACACGATTACATTTGCAAATAAAGTATCGGCAGCAAAGCATCCCTCCCATAAACGGGGGTAAAAAAATTTTGAGACAAAGGGTTCCAAATCTTTGAGCAGAAAACAAGACGAAACACAGGAAGGTCCAAACGTCATCTCTCAAGATTGTAATCCATAGGTTTGATACTAATATCAGTTCTTTGTTGTTGTTCTTTTTTTTGTTGTTATCTTTCGGAACTTTTGATAATCACAGCAGATAGATATGCCATGACTATTCTTCCCCTATTGGATATGCCCGGTTTTTAGTATGGGAGTTCAGACTTTGAGCTGATACTCGAAATGAAATTCGTGATGGTTGTAACACATTGAAGAATCAATGTGGGTGTATACATACAATTGGAGCCATGTTGATTGATTATTGATTTAGTTGATATTGGATGGAGAAGAGTATGAAGCAAGTGGGTTTTCTTTGATTGAAAAATTATCTTTCTTGGAGTGTGCGGAATCTGTTGCGCAGAGAAGAAGAAAAGAAAAAAACATGAAAACATCGACAAGGTCTATAGCCCTATACAAGTGGTAGCGCATAGTATATAAAAATAGGCAGAACCATAAATGGGTCAATCGTTAAAGATAAACCTACAACGTGTCGTCATTCGCATTTCAGTGAACGTCACATACCAGCTATTCTCTTAATATTTCATTGTCCCATTCAAGGTTTCTGAAGGTCATTAAATTGTCAACAAATTTAGTTGCGAAATGAGGCAAAAAAAGAAGTTCCATTACTCGATCAAGCATTGGCGACCCTTGCAATGATTTAGTTTATTGCAATTGAGAACAACTCTACTCGTATTTTATTAGTTCTTTATAATCTATTAATATAAAACAAATACGTATATAGACAATGGTATCAAACTCATGCAATAGGCGTACAACATCGTTCGTATGTTGTTGGTACTTGCTTCTGATCGATTCGAAAACCTATTCTCACTAGAACTAGACTCTGTATCAGAGGCATCATCAGACGTTGATACTGGCGCAATGGATAACTTATCGTCATCCAAGTTGAATACGACATAGAAATGTTTCAAAATATCTGAACCAAATATCGTACCTCCTATTAGTGACTCATCCATCACACCAAGGTAACATTTGCCATTTGTTCTTTCATTATTGATGATCAAGTCGGATACCGACACATTTAAAGTGGTGTTGCCAACTTTGAAATTGAAAAACACTTCATTTGTTGATTCACACGGCACCTCGTATGCCTGTTCGTCGTTGTTGTAAGTTCCATTTATTGATTCTCCAATAACTTTAATCCAGTCCAGTGGTAACGTTGAGAAGGTGGATCCTGTGTCAAATATCACATATTGTAACTGAGATTGGATTGAAGTGGTTTTGTCCCCACTAAGCGATACATCTTTGATGTGTATTCCACTATTCTCCATATGAGTAGTTGCCAACTCACCTTGATACTTGTTATTATCCACACCCCCAAATAGTATTGTACCTTTTTGATCATTCAAGTAGATTGAATATTGAGCAGTATCAATATACCCTTGTTTCTTCAATAACGAAATGAAATTATCATACCTCTCATTGTGTTTGATACCCAAAATCCCAAAATCAATACTTGACGCAGTAGCAACACCAAATTTCAATCCTTCTATTGTGACATTCCCCACACTTACGTCATCACGTCCGTATTGACCAATAGCAGCTGACCCGTCAGCAAATGCAATACTAAAATCATCATTTATGTATTTGTAAGTTGTCGAGTTTTCATAATCGAATGTACCATTGGCCTTACAAGAATACTCTTCATCCAAGTCGTTAAAAATATTCGGTATATTGGGTGCATTTTCCGCATGTAACTGATCAACAGTTGCACATTGCACGTTTTGAGACATTACCCACAACTCAGAAGATCCAGTGTCTATTGATACAACAACCTCATCCTTGGAGGATCCAATAGTCAAGTTTGTCAAATAAACATTTTTTTGTAACTTTATGGCTGTGTTTAGTGTATCTCGTTTGTCAAATCTTGGCTCCATCTCATGTGTCAAGACATCAAAGTCCAAGCTTATTGCCGACTCGACAATGATCGGTAGGTATGACGCTAGTAGGAATAATAGGCCAGGTATGGACATGGTTGGTAGTAATCTTTTCAAGAAAAGAAATAGTGTGTCGAAGTCGGTTCATTTTAATTTCTCTTTTAGAAGTCAATTACATTTCCCAATTTGTCGATATTTATCAAAAACAATGCCTGCATGCATTAGCCATCATCTCATAGGGGTTAAAATTGCACGTGCATGAGCTTTGTTATTGTGTTTTGTGTAATTATTAGATGTTGCAACACACGTTTTTCGTTTTTTTGCGATTCTAGAACTAACCAGGGGCTGTGTTTGGAGGTAACCAGTGAAAGAGGTTTTCATTGCCAGTAGAGCTACGTAATCCATAACAAACTTTCAATCCGAATGGAAGGGATCGTTACCGCCTGCGGGCAGGTCATAAAGTAACGTGCTTAGCTTTAGTAAACCAACTTTATAATTGCTATCTTTGCTGCTAAAATTTTCGAAAGTTACCTACAATCCACTTCAAGATTCTCTATAACCCTTATGAAGTTTAAAGGATCAGATTCTTTTACAAACGTGTATTTCAGTTAAACTTATCTACACGAAGCACCCAACCCACGTTCAGTTTTGGGTTGTGCGTTTCGAGCCAACAATTGTTTGTAAAGTGATAAATGTTACTACATTCAAGCAGTAGGTAATTGAAGGGGATTATGTGCTTAGGTTACAAGACAATGGTTTTACCGTAGGTTGGATCACCTTAATAGGCTCAAAAAGGGAGTCTCCCATTGGAGGTTCACAGTAAAAATCTTTCCACGCTCCTTTACTGAGCAGTTTTCGTACCTACACGCACTGATTTTCACAATAAAAGTTCAATCAGCAAAAAAGAGACAAAAGGAGAAAGAAGCTCATTTCTTTTAGCTCTTTGTTTTACAGTATTCGGTTTCCTGAACTCGTTTAAACCTTTTTACTGAAAAAAAATGCGATTGTTGGAGTTCGGGGCACTGTCACATCTTAATATTAATCCGTTCGTGACGATTTTAGTCGACTTGAGTCCGCCCATTAAGGACGTGGCCTGTCGTCCTGGCCTGATTACCATGTAAGAGATGGATGATTATCGGTTTGAGTTTTGATAAATGATGAATCAATTTCATTGAAATTGTTGCTGGTATTCTCTATACGATGTCGAAATTATTTCAACGCAAAAGTGCTGAATATAATTTTCGATTCATGCTTCCACTTTCTGGTGTCAGGCGCCACAGGATTTTTCTATTGCACATTTCTGCTGGCCCGTTCATTTCCGGTGGGTAAGCTGGAATTTTGCCTTTTTATGCCTATTCTTGCTAGTTCTATCGCGACCTTGTCTTGACGAGGGTAGCTCAGGGGGGCATTATCATTTTTTCAATAAATTGCTAAAAGTGATAGTATATTGTTTAAGAAAGCCCAAAAATGTAGACTTTTGGTACCTCTGAAGCTCATACATCTACTTGATGGGAGTTAGTTCGATCATTTGAGGAAAGACGACATTCATCAGTGTGTGATGAAGTTGTCAACTTTAACTTAAAACATAATGACTACTTGATGGTGCAAAGTTTCACTGGAGTAGCTTGTGGCGACAAGTCACTTCAAACATCTCAGCTACCAACAGAGTCAAATGGGGAACATCGTGGCAATGCAATACCCAAAGATTGCACGTGTTCTTGTAGTTGCCCGTTTGGTTACCACCCCACACACACAAATTTGTGTGTGTGAATATTTGGTTGCATATCAAAGAAGTTAAATATATAGACATAGACATGAGACCGTCTAATTCAGAATCAAGACAGCCTCTTTTCCCAAAGCTCAATCATGCATTTGGCACTTGTTCTCCTACCAATTTGCATCGCTGCAGCTCATATGATCAAGCCCCAGTCTGAACAGTTTCTCCTTGCAGCCTACGATGAAGATTACACCTACAATTTACAACACGAAACTCAATACCTCAATGCACCAATCCAAAGAGTCGATTACCAATCATCCAAACTATTCATTCCTCAGCACACAAAGGACACCGCAAACTCCTCCACCACGTCAGCAAAGTATATTGAAGGTAAAATTTTGATTAATGGTAGTTATAAAGTAGATAATTTAAACAATGAGGGATTACATTTCATCAGAGTTGATAATCGTACAAATAGATTGAAAGCGTGTCCTAAAGGTGAATTGTCTACCGGGTTTAGCTTATTTAGGGATGAGTTGCTTTATAATAAATTGGGCAAATGGTCATTGTGCTTTGATGTTGAATGCAATTGTTCGTATATTTACCACGGAACAGTTAAGGATAATGTCAAGTATTGTGATTCCGGTGATCAAGAAATTACCGTGAGGGCAATTGGGAAGTATGATGCATCTGGAGCTATACCTGATTATCCATACAGCTTGGAGGAAAATTAAGAAAAAGGGACCCAAGTAATTGTCTGACTACCTTTTGGTTCAATTTCGGTATTTATACAGGTATAGAAGTATTTTCCCATTTAGTATGAAGCGCAATATTTAGCACCCTTTATTTTTAAGTAGATGTAGTTTGATGCATTATTAAGTAAGGGCAGTAGCGAGTGTTGCAAAACTAATGGTAGCGTGGAAAGAAATTCCTCTTAAGAATCTACACTAGATAAATCATAGAAAACATCCATTTTAAACTAGAAAACAACATCAATAAAAAAAAATAAAGGCCTATAGATGCAATAAACCAAACACCCTTCTCTGTCCCTTCCTCTCCCTCATCCCCTTGCAATGTTTCAATTACCATAATAGTAATTCCGAACCTGTTCCAACCGCATAGTATTCAACAATTCATCATTACTATAATTATTCTTAGCCTGTTCCATCAATTCAAATTTACGCCAAAACTCATCAAATTGAATCAGATCCTGTTTTATTGATTCAATTGATTCTTGATTATAATTTTGATTCACTTTACATTTCAAAATCAGTTTTGGTGGATCAAGATGTAATTGAGAACAACAATAATCACTGGTTTTGTGATCACCCTTTGACAAATGATGATGATTGTAATGACTGTGGTGGTGTTGATGACGATTCAGTTTGAAATCGAAAAAATTAAAGGGTAATGAAGCTGAACGTAAATGCAAGAATGATTTTTTACGTTTTGGAGATGATGATGATGACGATGGGGTGGTACAAGTTGTGGTAGATAGTTTCCCTTTGTTGCGTTTATGATGACGGGTAGATTTAAAAGTTGAGTAGTAATTATTCGGTGTTATTGGAGTTGGAGTGCTCGTTGATACTGATGGCATCATCGAATTTGCCTGATCTTGTTGATCATGTTGATTTTGTTGATTTTGTTGATCTTTTGGTTCATCAGACTCTGATTTCACATATTCTTCAAATTTGATCTTGCTTGGTGATGGCGAATTCGATAATGACAATGAAGATGAGGGGACTACTATACGTGTAGTCGCATCCATAAACCCATTTTCGCCATTCTTGAACAAAAGCAAATCAAAACTGGAGCTATTCAACCGTTTAAGCATATTGGTTGAATTCTTGCGAATCATTCCTTTAAACCTATCCAATAATGTCAACTCCTTCATACTCTCAATCATGGAATTCAACTCCATACTTTGATCCATAGCTTCGTCTCCACCGTTTTGATTTGGTTCAATATCTCCCTGCAGTGGCAACAGCAGCAGCAATACTCCTGGCTGTGAGTTATTAGCTGATTCAAGTTTGATTCTTTCATTAAATTTGCCATCGTCCATCGGTGGCAACTCATCCAAACTCCAATTATCAAACTCAAAATTGAAATTCATAACCGATAATGGCGATGAGTGAGATTGTATTGCAGTTGTGCATGGTTTCCTATTTTGTTCATATACTTCCAAGACAACTTTGTCTTCATCAACGGGGGAGTTTTCATAAACACTAAATCCATCTTCATGGGTGTGATTTGCCACTGTTAACCCACAATCCAGATTTCTTGCCCTCTTGTGCTGATGATTATGCGAATGGTGGTTATGGTGATGATGGTGATGGCGGTGTTGGTGGTGGTTGTGATGATTGTTATCATATGTAGATATGGAACTTGTATTGCTTCGATTGAACGGAGTGGCAGTTGATTGCAATGAGTGGTCAGATTGTAACAGTGATGAAGCTGACGCTGATGATGACTCCGATTGGATATCAAATAAATTCTTGATGGTTAAAATTGGCAGGTGTTTGGGTTGTTTTTGGTACCCTCTTGGCTCATGCTGCTGTGTTTGTACGAGGGCAGAATGAGAAGGTGGTTGTGGATGTGACTGTGCTTGTTGTACAAGTTGCATAGTTGTTGGCACTTGTGTACTCAGAGGTTCATGAACTAGTGACATATATTTGAAAAAACTGTGAATGTAACTTTGAGGGGGTTGTTATTGTTGCGAAAAAAATAAGAGGCAATAGAAATATAGAATCAAAAACATGAAGGATAAAAATTTATATGGTATGCTGAAATGTTGCTCAAAGTGGATCCATGGCACAACCAATACAAAAAAAAAAAATACAATTCCCACCATTGTGCATCCTATACTCTCCTCAAATCTCCCTCTAGTGAACTTCAATCTTATCCAACTTTTCAAATGCTTGTTGGTTATGCTTGTCTCTGTAACCATTTACTTTTTCATATTCAAACAACGACTCTCTCACCGGTGGCTTCAAGTGAACACCTTGTTTGATAAGATGAATATACTCTTGATCGGCATATGCATTTGGGTTATCCAAAATCTTTCCCTGCGGCAAATCATTCACATTTTTGTGTTTAGTACCATCCACTTGAAACAAGTGACGTATTTCTCGTTGATGATACTGCGCCAATGCTTGTGATTGGTAGTAATCAATCAAGACTTGGTGGTTTTCCGTCAAGATTTGATAAATCTCCTCATCTGATAAATTTTGAATGAGTTTTTTGAGCTTTGTTTTGTTGACACGTCCATTTGATTTCATGTAGTCATTAGGATCGAGAGCCTTCACCAATGAGGGTTCATGGATCCAACTTTGCAATTTGTTGACAAAATACCAATCCTTGTATTCCACTTTTGTCAATGCACGGTTGGGGTATTCAAATTTTAATCGTTGGATTATTGAATTGGGGACATAGCATGGTACACCATTCAACATGGTTAATTTCAATGGGGACAAGTGGGGTAGGTTATAGAAATGAACTCGTCTATCATTAAACACAGCAGCGCCCTTCTCCAACACAGGTCCTTCGTCCACATCGTCATTGACATTTTGAAAATAGTTTGACGATGGAGAAGCTCCACTTGTACTCAAACCGGTAATGTCAATGTAAACCCCTGTATCAATGTCAATAAATCTTGCATCAATATGGTTCCCACGTTTTGATATTTGTCGATTATGAACAAAAGTCCCCACTTCAATAAGAAATTTTCCGGTACCTTCACGTACATCCTCAACAACCAAAGTTTGATTATAAAACTCACCCAATTTTAGTAAATGTTCAATTGGCATTTGTATATCCAAATCATTATCAAATGGAAATGTACCTCCATTCCAATACCAACTCAATAATGGACCATGGGCGATCCAGCTAACCATGCCATGTTTCTCACTAAATTTGAACCAGTTGCGCAGTAACCTTTCCATTATGATTGATGTACGATCAACATTATCACCTAATTTCCCGTTGAAAAACCGCCAATCATAATGCCATCCCGAATCCAGATTATCGAAATTCGTATGCAAGGTGGCTTCTTTGAAATACCTAGTTTCAGGGTTTCTCGATGGCTTGGTTTCTATAGTGGTCACCATTGAGTTTAAAAAAGATTGCTGCATTAGATCAAGTGGTTCCTTTGCTGTGCGAAGTTGGTTCCATTTTTGAGCAAGAATTATCCGATTGTAGGTGAAATGTTTTTCTTGCAACTCTATAAGAGGCTGTGGGCTATACTTGAAAGTTGTATTTGGAGCAATTTGCTCAAACTGGGTAACAAGATTGAATTTGGACTTTGTTGTTTCAGGACGACGTCCTTTGTATACATCAAACAGTAAATCATCACCATAATCGTTCAAAAACATGATTTTGTAGGGGAGTGGTTGATGAGTTAACAAGTACGATTTTCCCTGCAAATTCCTCACATACTCTGTGGTTGTAACTGATGTGTGCTGAAACTGAATAAATCCCGGCAATTCCGATTTATCTTGGAACCCCAATTGTTTAACTTCTTCATCAGAAAGATCCTTGGTATCTATACAGCCAATTCTCTTTGGGTCTGATTTTGCTCTTGCCCTGCCTCCCGAAGGCACAAAATTCATTTCGTGTATAATGTCTAGACATTTGAGTCGTTGTTCAAATGGTTTATTTAACTGATGATTCAAGTATGACAAGTCCACCCAATCTGACCACTGAAATGGTATTGCTTTAGGGATGCTATCTTGAGATAGAATGTGGTCAAAAAGTGAGCCAAAAGTGAGTCGATCATCTTGATAAAGTAGATTCGATTGGGCAATATTATTCAACTCCTTTAGTGATTTCTCTAAAGTAGTTGTATGTTTTGGTGGTTCCATGTTGGTTAGTAAATGCTCCAACTTTCTAGCGTAGTCTATATCGGTATTTGCTAGTTGCGGTAGCAGATCTGAGCCATCTGTGGTGATATGTATCTGTTGGGTATCGACATTTTTATTGGCTGAACGAGATAGGCAAAAGGTTAATACGTATACTATATTGATGAGAAACACAAGAATGAGTGGTTTTTTAAACCTTCTTTTGCTTCGTAGCATTTTTGAGGTTATTGAAGAAGAATTTTTCATAATGTGTGGGGCTGCTAGTGATCTATAATGAATCTATCTTGGATGTACGAAAACGATTTGTGCATTGAAGGGGGAGGATCGTGTATAGCAACTGATTCCTTTGAATGTATGCTTGTATATACTTTTCTGATGGTTAGTAGTTAGCTAGTAAACGATGAATAAGTGTAGTTAGCGTCAGTGGTGTTCTATACTGATTTGACTTATTGTTGTTGATCTTTTCACCAAAAGAAGAGACTGTGATCTTGTGACTGTACCAAGAAAAAAAAAAAAAAAAATAAAAAAATTAAAATAAAATTAAAATGAAATGAAAATATTTTATAGATTGTCGCAAAATTAAAGTCTTGTGACAGGGGAAGGGGTGAATAATAGAATAAGAGAAGTATAACAAAGAATCATTTACGTAACAAGTCTATATCAGTTATGGTTTTTGATGGTAATACACAATCCACTTTGTACAATACACCAACAATACAAAAGCTTTATACTTTTACTCTTTTGAATGTATCGGGCAGATAAACATAATATCATTTGGTTGCGCCATCATTTAAAGCGTGTAAATGCATCAATTGAGATACATAATGTGTCACAAAAAAAGTGTAAAACTAAAACCGATATTGCAGTAAGATCATAATGACATTGAAACGTTACCTAATGATTATTAAAGGTTTTGCAAATAACATGACAATATCATTGCGCCCGCTTAGTCGACCCACATACGTATATAATATTGAGTAGGTGTGAGGTAGATATCACTTTGAGCGTGACGAACACCTTTAAAATTCACCGTCTCACTCTCTCCCCAAAAAAAGCCTTGTTAAGTAAGGGAAAAAAGCCAAGTCGTTCGAGTGCCATCCTCTCATCCTGTGAAGTTCTGTGAATCGATTTGTATTGGCCTGCCAAGGCTTCAAGAGAGTAGTGTGGTAGCATTAAGAAAAAAGTTTACTTGAGCTTAGAGTAGCTGTCTTCTCAAAAATGTGATTCCATCCTACTGTAGAATTAAATACCTCGTAATGCAAACTGACCATAGAAAATCGTATCAACAATGTGATTGAAAGCCTCGGCATTTTAATACCTCTGTTGAAACTAACAAGTACAGGCTAGCGTGGTAATTTGTGCTCAACAAGGAGAAGAAGACGTCCTTCTACACTCGAGAAAGGACTCCTCCATACACACCATAGAAAGGCCGTTAGTATAGATGGGTCAATACACTCGTGCTCTAAAAAACAGCATTCTCTTAGTGGATATCAGTTACAAATCGGTTGCAAATTCCAAAGTGGGGCGGATAAAAACGGAAAATGACGGTAAAATGTGTAACGGATAAGGCGCGTTCAACAAGTCCATCTGTTGTTGCGAAAAATCAGCTATTATGGAGAAAGTACGCAGGAAAGAGTATGTAAGTATTGACCAACTATATAAATGAACACAGCATTGGAAGCCTCTTTATGCCCCTTTCTTTGAATGCCTCTCGAATAACCGGTCCACATAGAAGCCGTTCGACGAAAGTAAAAATGCGTCGATTACTGAACCAAGAATATTTATTATAATTGTCCGTCATACGGCGGAATCAAAAAACCAGACCACGACGGAAGAAGCCATCCGTGGAAGGTTCCCGTTCAACACGACCATGGCACTGTACCCGCTTTCAATAGCCAGCATGTTCTGTAGTATAGGATTATACGTCTACATTTCCATTAGTTAATAAGATTTTATGAACTCGTTAATGCAAGCGCGACAATTCAAAGTACAATGAGAAAAAAATGCAATATCCAAGGCTAATCCTAATGGTTTACAAGAACATTACCATTAATCACATATTAGAGTACTTTGAGCCAAATATCCCATCAGATCAACTACTTCCGAATATTATCCATGAACCATTCCATTCCACATGCACTGTAACGTATTTGAGGTCCGTGAGTAGTAGTAACGGTGGTATACTTTATCACCATCCCCGCAAAAAAAACCTGTCACCATTCCTTTACATGCAGGATGGAGAAATAACAACACATTTTAGCGGATATCGATATCCTATTTTATTTTTTCAGGGTAACCCGTTGTTTAATTAAAGAACAATGTTAAACAAAGAATATATAAAGAGCACCAAGAAATCAACGAGTGAATTTTGACCCGGAATTTGAAAGAATATTTTCAACTTCACTTCTTCTTCTTCTTCTGCCCATACACTTTCCATACCCCATCACCAAAGGTAAATTATGTTGTCTAGAGTTTTGAAAACCAGAGGCTCACTTCAAGTAGCCAAAAAATCATTCAACTTACAAGCCATTAGATCAAAAACTGTCATTTCATTATCATCCACCCTTACATCTTACCCCAAGGATCACACTGAAAAGGGAGCTGAACCATACTTGACTCCAAGTTTTCTCAATAACGAATTTATCAAATCCGAATCCAAAGAATGGTTTGATATCCATGATCCAGCCACCAACAATGTTGTTGCTAGAGTTCCACAATCAACTGAAAGTGAATTAGATGAAGCTATCGCCAGTGCTCACAAGGCATTCCCAGGATGGAGAGACACTAGTATTATCAAGAGACAAGGTATCGCTTTTAAATTTGCTGCTTTGTTGAGAGAAAACATGGACCGTTTGGCCGGTATGATTGTTTTGGAACAAGGTAAAACATTTGCCGATGCTCAAGGTGATGTTCTCAGAGGTTTGCAAGTAGCAGAACAAGCCTGTAACATTACGAATGATTTGAAGGGAGAAACTTTGGAAGTTAGTACTGATATGGAGACGAAAATGATTAGAGAGCCATTGGGTGTTATTGGATCCATTTGTCCATTTAATTTCCCAGCTATGGTTCCATTGTGGTCATTGCCATTGGTTTTGGCTACTGGTAACACCGCTGTTATCAAGCCATCAGAAAGAGTCCCAGGTGCTGCTATGGTTATTTGTGAGTTGGCTGCCAAAGCTGGTGTTCCTCCAGGAGTTATCAATATTGTACATGGTAAACATGCTACTGTCAACAAATTGATTGAAGACCCAAGAGTCAAGGCGTTGACATTTGTCGGTGGTGACAAAGCTGGTAAATACATTTACGAAAAGGGTTCAGCATTGGGTAAAAGAGTTCAAGCCAACTTGGGTGCCAAGAACCACTTGGTTGTTTTGCCTGATGCCCCAAAACAACAATTTATTAATGCTTTGAATGGTGCTGCTTTTGGTGCTGCTGGTCAAAGATGTATGGCTATTAGTGTTTTGGTTACCGTTGGTAAAACTAGGGAATGGATTCAAGATATCGTCAAGGATGCTAGCAAATTGGTTACTGGTTCTGGGTTTGACCCATCATCTGATTTGGGACCATTAGTCAACCCAGAATCATTAAAGAAGGCAGAGGAAATTATTGAAGATTCAGTCGCTAATGGTGCCAAATTAGAGTTGGATGGAAGAGGATACAGACCAAAAGATTCCAAATTTGCCAATGGTAATTTCTTAGCCCCAACCATCTTGACCAATATCAGACCAGGCCTTAGAGCTTATGATGAAGAAATTTTTGCTCCAGTTCTTTCTGTTGTTAATGTTGACACCCTTGATGAAGCTATTGAATTGATTAATGCTAACAAATATGGTAATGGTGTTTCCATCTTTACTTCAAATGGTGGATCAGCTCAATATTTCACCAAGAGAATTGATGTTGGACAAGTTGGTGTCAATATTCCAATCCCAGTACCATTGCCAATGTTTTCATTCACTGGATCAAGAGGATCATTCCTTGGTGACTTGAATTTCTATGGTAAGGCTGGTGTTACTTTCTTGACTAAACCAAAGACCATTACTGCTGCTTGGAAAGTAAACACTATTGATGAGGAAATTTTGAAACCATCCACTTCTATGCCAATTCAACAATAAATGGCGAAAAAGGAAACAAATATGCAAAATTGTGTATAGTTTAATTAATAAAGATACCGGTTATAGAGTAAGTGATTGTACTATAGGAGGCAAAAAGTGTCGAGGCAATTGTAGCGGTGATCTACATTTTTCTCGCGGTCATTATTTAGGCGCTTTATTCAGTTAATGATTGTATCGCAAGAGTAAATGAATGAACCAGGTCCTCTTTTGGTACTTTTCCCCATTTAGGCAATTGTCCTGCCCTGTTTTCCCGGGGTAATCCAATTAGCATCTTACACAAAAAGGCGACAAGATGAAAAAATGAATTACTCACGACACACGGGGTGATGAGACTAAAAGCGTGTGTAATCCATAGGTAACGTGGCGCAAGTATGCGTTTTGCGGTGTAACGCTTTTTTTTATTATTAATTTGTACCGTTCTGTTGCAGGGGGTATAGGATAGAGTCTAGACTCCCAGAGTCGCTTTCGATTGCATAACTGAACGGCATCTGCCAAAAGAGTAAAACAACAACAACAACAATAACAACAACATCCGTGGTATTTCCTTTGAAGTGCATCCTATTATATATGAAAGGTTCTATTATTTTTTAAAGTTCTGTTTGTGTTTTCTATTGGTTTTGTTTTGTAATTTTTCAGACACCAAATGAATCATCCGACAGAAGAACAAATTGAATATTAGAACCGAGGAAATTAAGAACCGATTTTTTTTTTTGTACCGGAAGAAAAGAGTGGTAACGTTTATAGAGGAAAAAGAACAGTCGACAACTATCTCTAAATATTGTGGTCCAGAACTCTAAGGTTCAAGAATGCCCGGGACAACTCATTGATACAACGTGGCTCATTTATGAAAATGGGTGGGTCTAGATTAAAAGAACTTATTTATGTACTTGCTTTATGACATTTTATAATAATGGAATTCCGAAATTTATGTGTACGGACTTTGAAAAGTAAATAATCCCCCTTTCTTATTCAGTAAACTCTTTTGTCTATGCCAAGTTTTATAACAAAGCAAGTCAACGCCAACTTTAATAACAATCAAAATAAAAAAGACATTATTCACTGTTTGTTGTGATTCTTTTCGGAATAGACGTTCGGTTATTAACATCTTACACAAAACACACCTAACCATTTGAGATGCTTTGCTTTTATTTTCTAACGCGCTCTTCCGGTAACTTCCTTTGCAAGAATAATTCGTAAATAAAGTAATACAAGGTAACAACAACTACGTGGTTGCTAAAAGAAAGGGGGAATCAACTTCACACTACATAAGATCAAACAGTGACTATATGTACAACGCATGCGCTCAAACTGGTCTAGCTTGACAACTCTGTATTAAAATAAGTCTGTGCTCAATGTGGGCTAACTAAAGTCAATGCCTAATTTTTTTTTTTTTTTTTAGTTACCGCTTGGTAGTTATGTTTTCTTTTCTTTCGTAACGAGAACTCCTTAATAATGCATATTCGCTTGCATTGACGCTGAAAAACATTCAGCTCTAAAACGATGAGCAAGGGGGTGGAAACAAGGAAAAAACGTACGAGGTTTCTGATGGTCTTGATCTTTTAGATTTGTAAAGGGGGTTACCATAAACGCTTTCAAATATGCGTCTCAGTTGTTGAGGGTTGTGTATCTTTTTCTCTTTACTTTGTGTGTCAATGGCATTTGTCTGGAGTATTGTGATTGTTTTTCCTGAATCCGACAATAATTGATCACAAATGGTGAGTGGGACAATCGGAAGCTTAATACGTTCAGTGAACGAATATTTGGACGATGGGACAGTGAAGATGCTGTTGAAGGCTCATAAATCACACAAAAGAAGCAAAGATTTCATTATGGGTCCATTTCTCTCCTTGTTCTTTTTGTGATTTAAAATGGAAACCGACATGATATCATTGTTGGTTTTGGGTTGCCATTGATTGCTCCTGAAATTTTGGGAAAAGCAAAGTGATGCGGGAGATAGCTTCTTCTATTTTGTTAAGCCTTAGCTATCACTGTATTTTCTCTCACTTTTTCAAGGTTTTTTAACAAGCAAACTTATAGGATGTGGCAATCCGTTGAATACGGGTTTAGATTGATTTCCCACGGAGTTCTTAGAAAATAATACTATCCAATTTAGGAATTTATGCATAATGAATGCATAATGCATCTATGAGTTTATTGTGTTTTCTTTTTTTCTTTATTGACAATTGACCAAGCTCCAATTTGTTGAAATCTAAATTTATAAAATCCAAAAAAAATTGTTTAGTATGGGTGTATGGATGTTTTGTTTCGTAAAAAGTCGGAACAGGAAATAAATAAATAAATTAGCCAAAATTGAATGCCACAAAGTACCAATGCCTTGCGACACAGACAGATATATTATTTCTTGCTATTCTTTTCTCTAATCAATGGTAATGGCCATATTTGATTATTACAAGGAAGCTAAGAAGCATGGAGAAGGCGGCATAGTGTTTTGTAGTAAACAAAAAAAAAAGAGAGCGCTTTGCTTCAAGGATATGAAAGCGCGGCAAAAACACCTTGCATGAAAAAGTAGGTCTATCTAATTCGAATACTCCTACTTCCTACTCGGCGGTTTATGTCCGTGAGAGATCATCCATCGACGTCTTTTCTTTTTCTTTTGCTTTTTTGTGCAATGAAGGAAGAAACGATGATGAAAACCGTTTCTTTTCGTTTCATTCTTAGTATGACTTAGCTGGACTTACCATCCTAGTAATTTGTACCTTTGGTTCTGATGACCTCTAGCTACTGCACCCGTTGGTTTCTCTTCATGAATGGGTAGTATCGGTGGTGGTGTTTGTGAAACCTTATTAAAGCAAGTATTCTTAGAGTGTTATGTGTCTAACCGCCAATACAGACAAAAGAAAATACAAGATACTATAATAAACAAGTAATAGTTTGTGTGCACACAAACATAAAAACAGACAGACAGACATTTTTACCTATTTTCCATCTTTTTATATAAAACAGTTTCCAAATATCTCATATTAAAGAATATTAAGACATATTGTAACATCAACAAATAACGTATATACAAGCAACTTTTTTCAACAAGTTAATACTATATCTATTCTATCCACAATCCTCAATTCATTTCGATTCATCAACAAGAGCAAGGACTTCATATCATTGAAACAATAAAGCATTGTCGAAGGGGCTCATTTTTTCAGCAGCAGCAACAGCAGCAATATAACAACTTAAATAATCCACTTCGTACTCTGACCCAAGTTATGATACTGCAACTTTAGTCACTTTATTTTTGAAACATTAAAAGTATGTATACATTATGGGGGAGTTCTATATTTCGATTGGGTCGCATCAGTGGCTCAGGCCGCCAGATTCATGCCGACAGTTTACCATTTTTTTTTCCTTTTGTCGCCCTAGCGGCGGCCCTAATTTGAGCTTTTAACACTGAAAACTCAACATAGAACCGAAGAGGAGGCATATACAAATGCGACTTGTGGATGCCCCCCCTCGATTTTTCTTCGGCAATTGAATGCCCATTTATGCCAGTGACAGGTATACTAACATACAATGATCTAGCTATTTCGTTATAACCATGACAACCACAACTACAACTACATCTTCAATGGTCCCAGTACTAAACCAGCAATCAGTTGAAATACCATCTCATTCACTCGAGGAAATGAATTCATCACAAACAGAACGAGTAACAGTCACAACTTCCAAAGAATGGGTACTACCACCAAGACCAAAACCTGGAAGAAAATTGAAGGAGATCAAAGCAAAACAAAAGTGTAACATTAAGCCATCTTCAACTTCAAGTGCAATATCAGCATCGAACATACCAGCAAGCACGAAAAAGTCACCATCCGCCAAACAATCAACTAATCGCAAATCGAATAAGAAATCCGATTGCTGTGCCAATGAGTTGAACCCTGATCTATCAACTGTATCATCATTATTGCAAAATATATCCATTATAGACTCTGAAAATTCTTGCCTAAAATCAAACTTGTTGTGTTTAATTCACGAATATAAGCATTTGAAAAATTTGGTTTTAAGCGCCCCCTCAACAACCACAGAATCATCAAACACAAACACACCAGCCACCACCACAACCGCCACCGGTACAACCGCAACAAGAACGGGCTCGATAACCTCAGACCTGGCTATAGACTCGCTACCAGACAATTTGACAGAAATTGTTGACTCAATGTCACATGAGGTTCGTGCAGTCCATAAGCGTTCGTTTGTTGAAGTATGTGAAGAAGATAAAGATTTGTTTTCGGAGATTGAACACATCATTGAAGAAGGTGAACCATCAAGACGCATGTCTGCCCCCGCTTCGAGAGCCTCCCTTAGCTCCTCAATCTCTACTACGAATTCCACCTCGGCATCGTCACCAATTGCAACCATCATGGGCTATAATTCATCCACCGTTGACACTGTAGCGTCTACGCCTTCGCCTGCCACACTTGAATTTGAGCAATTTATCAATATAGATCAACTGGATGATAAGAAAGAAACATCTATGAGCTCAACTCCAGACTCCACCTCCACTTACAGAAGCAAGAAATTTGCCCATTACAAGGATTTTCACAAGTTGGATACTGAAGAAGACTCTGATGGCGATATCAATTTCGAAGATGATGATTTGATCAATGGTGGAGGAGGAGAGGAAGAAGAGGATGATTTCCTTGGTGAATTATGCACGCCTTCATCAACTTCATCTCATGACTTGTCCCGTACCACATCACCATACTCTGACTACGAAACAAACTCTTTGATGAGTACTTTGACAAGAACAACTACAGGCTCATCAATCAATACAGTTATTCATGAGAAACCAAGTTTTGCCAGTGACAAATTGCACAACAATTCTTCTTCGGGTTACACTTCAATTCACCCACCCCCTTTGACATTGAAGAAGATGGGTAATTTCTTTGATTTACCAAAGTATCAAGAAAATGATAAATTGTACAGTTTTAAATTTGACACTGCTGAGTATCAAGCGAAAAGAATTGATGATGAATATAACTTGGTGACCGATTTGTTGGAGGAAAAATTGATGAGCAATGAAATCCATTATTACCTGCAACAAGAATAGTAGTCGACCTACATGCACAAGGAAACATGCGACAGTGGCAAACATTACCAACAAATGACTACCAGAAATAAAACACGATGACGACGACGATGACGATGACGACGATGACAACGAAGACGATGATCACAACAGAGGGCTGTTTTATGAGACTTTTTTATTTTCCATTTTTGTTTCAAGTTTTTGCTTTTATTTATCTTATTTATTTATTCTTTTTTGTATAGTATTGATGACGCAAATGAAGGGACTCGGGTTTTGGCAAAATTTTCAGTATTAAAGATCGTAGGTCATGTTGCTCTCTCATTTTTAATGATGTTTTGCTCTGATTCGATATAACATACTTTACTTTGTTGCATTCACATCAATCAAAATAGTTTACTACAGCCAACCCCATCAACTCAGCATTTGACTCTTGTACGTAGAAATGTAAGAGTAGGTGGTGCCATCTTCTCCTGCACTCAATACGTTTACAAGTACCAACCGTTATATACAAGTTGAATCAAAGTTGATTTATTGAAAGATTGAATTTTAACAATTCCTACATAAGGTAAGAGTAGGTGATGCATTTGCAGTATGGGTTTAAAAGCACCAGCATTTATATTATTATAAGTTACATTAATGTCAAAATTATTTAAGAAAATGGATATTGATAATACCCAAGTTAATGAGATAGAGGTCTAATGCAAAAGCATATCCGCTGAATCACAATCCACCTTCAATCGATGCCAATAACTTCACCTGTAGCGCCCCAATACTTTCAATGTAACTCAAAATCTCGTCCTTCATTTTTTCTCTAGCACCAGCGTCCCAATTTTCATCTTCGACAAAGCAATCACTGTACATTTTCAATGATTTCTTTATCGTAGCAATTTCCAATTGATCCGTAATGATTCTATTTTCGATAGCCTTGTCAAACAAAAGAGATGCAAACTCGCGATCATTGTTCATAAGAAAGCCTAGGATTATGGATTGCGTAAGTAGACCCTTTTGAGATGATCCATCCTTGACCACTGCCGAAACTGCACCGATGTAGTCATTGTATAGTGCCAAACCTTCATTGGGATTGAAATAAGACTTGAGGGTGATGAGTATTTGCAACAACTGAATCGTCAAGTCAGGTGGTATCATTGTTTCTGCCATTGTTTTGAAAATTTCCTTATCTTGTTTGATTGCTTGGTACGAGATTGCCTTTACCATGGAAATTTGCACATTAGAAATGCCATACTTGGCGAATGTCTCATACTTTTGAAACACCTGTAATGCTTCACCAATATCGTTTTGGGAGATGCCCCAGGTTTCAACCAACATTTTTCTGAGGACCAAGTTCTTATCTTGTAAGTCAATTCTTGAACCATTGATGTAATTGATAATTCTTTGATTCAATTGTCCAATGTCCAACTCGATACCAGCTTTGTGATGAGTGGGCACAACTTGCTTGGACTGAAAGTTCAAAAGGTCAAGAATAACGGCATATATCCATGGCTCTATTGACTCGGGTTCCTTAAACCACCTCTCGAAACTTCTCACCAACGCAAACTTGGCCAATGGATCAGTGTAGTTTGCAAATACTTCCTTCAATAAAGTGTCTCTGTTTATGTTGACATTGGCAATGAACAAATCCAATTGGGAAATATCTTGGCGATGAAGCAAAGTTGCAAACAATTCTTTAAAATGTGATTCCTCTATAGATTCAAAATGCTTGTTCAAATATTCGAGAAGACGATCCACTGAGTAGTCCACATCGCTTGTATACTCTTTCACCAACTTACTCAAAACATCCTTTTTAAACGCATCACTTGTTTTAGTAATGTGATGTTTCTCAAGTAAATCAAAAGTATCAAGCACTCTTCCAGGGTTGATATTGATCAAATGTCTCAATAAATCTTCATCCAGTATGTCACCCTGGGCTAATTTGAAGTATGTGCCAAATGTCGGTATCAATTGAGTATACAATTCCGATTTGTTTGGGTTTGACGAACTTGCGATGGCATTGACTAATTTGATTCTCCCTTCTTGATCATCATGGTTGACCGATGGGTGGGTCAAGTCATGCACCTTAATATTTTTGGCGTCTTTGGCTAGTAGAGTCGATAGCTGTCTATGAAAGCAACTGCCAGATGGTTTGAGTAGAGACTTCAACATGGGGTTTCCATGGCCATTTTCAAAACGAATATAGAAATAGTGCGGCGAAAAATCTCTTCATGTACAACCTACATCATCAAGAGATACATTGTCATACCACTTCTACCAATTTTAGGTACTAGAGCCTACATAATATCATCAACTAAATTTGTATGATTACAACAATTTCTACATCTTCTATATTTTCTATTCAGTCTTTAACAACTCTTCCTCCATCTTTGCCAACATTCCAACACCATCAAAATATTCCAACCATTTATCATCCACTTTAAACCCACCCAATTCAGTATCAGTGTCAAATAATTTTTTAATATACTCGTCGTATCCTATAAACTCATTCTTTTGTTCACACTCATAACTCCAACTGGCTTTGTATGCACCTCCTAAAGCACATGCATTGGGAATTTCAACTTTGTAGTTCCCATTGACTGGTCCGAATATTTGTCCCATTTTGTGGATAATGCTGAGATTATTCGAAGCACCACCAGCATAGTAACATTTATTGGGACGAGCTGTCAAAGTGTCCACATTTTGTTCCTTGCCGTCAGTGTATAACTTCCCAAACCTCTTGGTCACTTGTTGATATAATTCGTCGGCTTTCGATGATGCATCAGAGTTGCCCTTTACCTTTGAATCGTCCTTATGATATCCCGATCTACTCAACATAGGACCTGCTCGTAACCTGCAACTCAAGGTTTGACTTTCCACAATTGCCAATGCATCATCATCAATATCGAACCCATTCTCGCCTAGTTCACACTTGACAACTTCGTAATCGTCGTCAGACTTTTTATTCAACACAGCACGAATTGTTTGGGCTGGCGCTTGTGGGACAATCTCTCCAATAGGGAAATATATACCCAATTTCCCATCAAAAGAAGAACTGTTGTCCAATATCTCATCAAATTTATCCCACGACTTGTGATCATCAACGTGATACTTTTTGTTGATCTCGTCTCTAGCTTTCTCTCTAGCGAGTGAACCATTTGAGTAACAAATCATACCCATATAATGTTTTGGCATTGTTGGGTGTTTAAATAAATGGTATTGTGACGAAGGTTGGTAATTTTCAGTAATCAATAAAACAGTTGTAGATGTACCCAACGAAATCAAACAATCATTTGGCTGCAAAGGCAATGACAAGATTGTGGCCAAATTGTCACCTGTAAATGAGTAAATGTTACAATCTTTGGAAAAGCCATATTTTTGTACAAAGTAATTTGCAATAGATCCCGAAGATTTATAGGTGATTGGTTGAATTGGGCCTAATTTTTTCTTCAAATCATCAATCGCCTTTTGGTATTTCGGATCATCTTCAGCAACACCGTCGATTTTAGTATGAACACCAGCAGCAACAGCAAGCAACTCATTGCAGTAATCCGACTTGTTTATATCGTACACATTCATTCCACAAGCATCACTTTGTTCCAACTCGGCAATTTCACCTAATAAAATACTAGTAACGAATGAGCTCACTAATGAGATTCTTGATGTGGATGCATACTCCTTGCCATGAGACCTGGTTATAAACTTGCGAATTTGCAACCCAGTGAATCTCAAATGTGCTCTTGATCCGGTAATCTTGGCTAAGTTTTCCTTCCCCACTGCATTATGAAATGCCTTAGCCTCGGGAAGAGTTGAATGGTCTTGCCAGTTGGGAGACATTTCCCACGAAAATGCATCGTTGAGTTGTTCACTCAAGTCCGAGTCTGGCTTCAATTGCTTCAACAAATTGTTTGCATCGTGTGACCAGTAGACAGACCCATGTTGTTGGCCTGAACCACTGATTCCAGCAACTTTCTCAAATGGAAATCCGTCGTCCTTCATTTGAGAGAAAAGGTAATCAATAGCATCCAACCACATGGCCACTGGACTGACAATCTCTCCTTCTTCGCCAGTAATGACTCCCTTGTGGATACCATATTTGTCTTTGAATTGCGAATCAAATTCGACATTATAGGTTTGTAAAGGGTCCAAATGTTCATTGGTTACAATAATCTTGAGTTGCTGCGTCGACAAGTCGAAGCCGAGAAATAGGTGGTCAGATTTGGAGTAGTCAGTCATTGTCTGTACTAGGAAGCTTCTTTATTGCGGTGGAGGATGAAAGCTAAAGAGGTGTATCTGGTGTTGTGTATTTGCTATGAATCTCTATTTATATCCGCCTTTTCCAATTGAATCTTTTTTTGTGTTTCCAGTTTGCAATTTACCCAACAAATGGAAATTAGTACTTGATATTCAACCATTGTATTGGGGGAGCAGTATTGAACCAAAAGTTCGGGGCGACTATCAATAGTAAAACAATAAATTGAGTAGCGAAAGCGTATGATAGGTATCGTAATGAGTCAGTTGCGATCCCAACAATTAGTGAAATGATTACATTAGCTATGGAAGCATAGTGTATAATCTGTTCCACTTGTTGCTGGTTGTTGATGGTGACGGGAAACTCCACAGCAGCGACTAGGTTATCCATTGTTAGTGGTGGTGGTGGTGGTGGTGGTGTAACCGATGACTGGGAAGAATCGTGTTTGATTTCGGAGGAATTATAAACGAGGTGGATTTGTTCTCGTTGTTTTCTTTTTCTGCAAAGGCGTATGTCGCAACATTTGCTTTTATGAAATTGATTTTTCATTGACACTGTCGTTTCCATCACTCACCTTTGGGTTGCAATTGGTGGTTTGGCGTTGGTTTGGGCTTTTATGGCTGAAGATGGAGGCGTCTTATATTGATTTAGGTGAGCAAGCGTCAGTCTTTTCAAGAAAGTTACTTACATGCGCATTTCTTAGTCCTGTTCCTACAAGTGTAAGTTGATTTACCGACACTTCAGCTATATATACACCACGATAGTGATAAATATGCCTTTCTTACTCCACGGATCACCCTTAATGGCCACAATTATACTGGTTAGAAGCGTTTCACCTTTGATGCCGCACAACTGTGGTGCAAAATAATTGAAAAAAATAATTTATTCTTTCAACTTAAAATACACCAACTATTCCAAATAAAAGAAGAAAAAGAGTCAGTTGTCATTTGTTCTTTTCTCGTATCCGAAGCTGTTCACCATGACCAAACAACAAGTCCTTTTCGTTGGTGATTTGAATCGATCCCTTTCCGAGTTTAAGAAATTTCAATCGAAATATGAATGTCTTGAATATACATTGACAACAAAGGACCAATTTATTGCCGATTTGAAAACAAAATTCTCCCACATTAGTGCCATTTACGGGGCGTGGCTCGGATTTGTTCCAATCGGCGGATTTAGGACAGTTATTGACCATGCACCGTCGAGTTTGAAAGTTTTGGCTTTTTGCTCGGTTGGATATGATCATCAAGATGCGGATGAACTTGCTAAAAGAGGAATTGCCATGACAAATGTTCCTAGTGTTGGGGCTGCTGAACCAGTTTCTGACTTGGTTGTTTATTTTACAATCACTGGGTTCAGACAATTGCATATGTATACGAAGCAGCAGCTTTCAAAGATACCCGACACCATTGACATTAGATATAAATTGGCCAACGAAAGATTCAATCAACAAGGAGGTCAATTAAACATGTCCCTGGGGAAAGGTTATGACTTTGGCGAAAAAATCAACCAAAGGCCAAATTTGAGCCCTCGTGGTCACAATGCTGTGATTGTTGGATTTGGACAAATTGGCCAATTGATAGGGAAAAAGTTGAATCAATTGGGAATGAATATTACATATGTGAAGAGATCAAAATTGGGTAAAGAAGAGGAAGAGAAATTGGGATACGAGGCAACATACGCGTCAACAATTCTTAATGCCACACAACAAAGAGACGTTGATCTCATTGTAATTGCGTGTCCAGCGACACCGGAAACCCATCATTTGGTCAATGCAGCAGTGATTGATTCCGTCTCCAAACCATTCAGAATCATCAATATTGGAAGAGGTACAGTGGTTGATGAGGAGGCTTTGTTGAACGGATTGGATCTGGGGAAAATATTGTTCGCTGGATTGGATGTTTTTGAAAATGAACCTGCCATTAACGAAAAATTGATCAATCGTGATGATGTGGTTTTAACTCCTCACATCGGAGCCAGCACTCTGGAGAATTTTGACTACACAGCCACAAAAGCTCTTGAAAATATCGACAACATCTTAGAAGGTGGGGCAGGCATCAACAAAGTTAATTAGAACTAGAGCTTTTTACATCTTGATATAGATTATAATATGGTTTAACCATGACATTTCAGATACTACAAAAAACTACGCATGCGAAAGGTACTTAGCTATACTCCTCTCGGCTTTAAGGTAGTCCCGAGATCCTTTATGACTATCGCAATAGGCTCTTATCGTAGAGGGGTATGCTAGTGTTATCTTGTATATTTTCTGGTAGCCCCACAGCTTGTCAAAAAATATAATAAAGTGTATCGCCCAAAAAAGGAAAATAAAATAAAGCCTAATCAGTAAAGCGCTTTACAAAAGAACGATAAAATAATCCTAGAGCTCAAGAAAACCAGAATGATACTTTTGTCCAAGATAGGACGAAAGCCGCAAAGCGGTAAAGCACCCCAC
>OGTJ01000162.1_pt1 | contig 34232 bp, 16 predicted proteins | sample 1574611 | NCBI WGS metagenome assembly OGTJ01 (sample SAMN03295858, study PRJEB24534) | human gut metagenome | isolation source: fecal sample 1 from infant 9 | host: Homo sapiens | place: USA: Pittsburgh, PA | collected 2014-07
GTGGGGGCAGTGGGGGCAGTGGGGGCATTGCTGTTGCGTTGCTTGTTGGTTGGTGAAGTTGAAGATGTGTCATTATCAATCCTTTCCAAATCCTCAGTGCCTCTGCTACTACTCCTCCTGTGAGAAAATGAAATTGGTGCAAGACTGGGTGAAATTGGTGAATGTGGGTCATTTGCAAGATCACCTTCCTCGTCATCATCAAAAACTGCATTGTCTAATGAAAGATGAGTTCTGCTACCACCGTGTTGCCCTGAAAGTGACTGATTGTTGACACCATTTATTGATTCATTGACGATAGCTTCTTCTGGTACATCATCGCCTTCTAAACTAACATCAGTTCCTTGAATCGATATCTCTGGCACCACAACATCTGCTATTGGCTCATCAACCATCGAAGTTGTTGCATGCTCTTCTTGCGTTTCTGGTGGAGATGTATTGTGTGGACCATTACCATGCCCTTGCAACTGCTGAATCAACAAATCTCTCACGGGTGCAACCGTATTCACTTGTAAACCAGTCGTGTTTTCCACTGAAAAAGCACCACTAACAGCACTGTTTGGTGTTGTTAATGGATTGGCAAATTGTTGTCCAACTTCATCATCAATTCTTAATGGACTCAAGCTTAATGAGCCTTCACCACGGCCACGACCATCACCAGAAGGACCTCTGCTACTACTACTACTACCACCACCACTGGTATTGGCAGTATTGCCATTGGAATGTAATATATCGCCATATGCTGGTGGGTGCAATGACATAACTGGTGGCAGTTTAGTACTTTCTTCAAATGGAGGTGGTGCTGTAGAAGGCTTTCTAATCAAATGTATAGGACGCTGAACTGGAGACTTCAAAGGTGATGTAAATGTGTCTGGATGTGGTTTGGCTTGTGGAGAATTAATTGTGGTGATGGTCATGTGATCCTTGGGCTTGTACAAATTGGCCTCCAAATGCATATCGGCGTCTCGTTCAGTAGCCCCCACATCCATATCAGTTGAAATATGATGAAATTCAATAGGTCTGGAGGTGTTACCATCGACAGCAATGACATCAGGTGATAATGGGTTTTCTGAAGGCGATCTAACTGTAGATGCAGCTTGTTCTTGTGATGCTGCTGAAGAAGGAGTATCAACCAAGTCATCATATGCAGGAAGTAACGTGTTGCTATGAGCTGCCAATGGTGACAAGACATGTATGGGTGAATCAATGGAAATCTCATAATGCTTTCGCTTGCCTTCATTTTCAGGGTCCATCTTACTAATTCTCAAACAAATCTTGATCCAATGATGTGCTTGAATGTTTTCGTATGAAGTATCGGGATGAATCTGCGAATTTAATCGACCAATCACTTGATGAGGAACAAACAATTGAAATTCCAACTCCTTGGGTAACACATCTTCATCATATTCATCCAACCCAACTGTTGATTCATCTTGTGGGTTTTTCTGCAACAATGAGCGTCCTTTTCTTGCCTTGTGTTCCAACAACAAAAACTTTTTAACTGGTTCCATGCGATGAACTTTTTTGTTGCAACAATAGTATTCCAAGTTTTCAGTCAAATAGATCCTTATTCGATGCAAGGCAACCTTACCAAATAAAGGAACAAATCTGAATGCTAATGGTAAATAAGAGTCAAGAACCACTGATTTAGCTCCGATAACGATATCATATTTGATCTGATCTTCCCAATCTCGTGATATGACGATGGACTCATTTTCTTCCATATTAAGTTCTGATGGTGTACGAACAATGGTGATTGGTAATTTACCTGACAAGTTGGATTTAAAAGTACCTGGTCTTTGTATAGAGACTTCCAAATTGTAACTTGTAGATCCAAATGTAACATTACAGGATTCAGGAATAGATGGTGGTAAAGGATGTTCAAAATTGTACAAATAATCACCAGGATTGAAAAGCATACTCGAGTTTGGGTCATTATTGGAAGGAGAAACAATTGAAGTTAAATCGGAAAATGCACTTGAGGATTCATTAGGGGCAGGTGATTTTGATCTCCTTATAAAGCTAGGTGATAAATTTCTCGTGAAGAAATTGTCATTATGGTGATGATGATGGTGGTGGTTGGAGGAGGACGTAGATGATGCAATTGAAGATCCACCAGTAGATGATCTATGCAGCAATGGTGGTGGAGTATTTGACCTAATGGCACTAAGATCATCTCCAGGTGATGTTGAACTATGATGAGTTTCTCCATTTTTCTCTATATAGATATCAGCTCCATTATTTGGTATAGGTGCTGATGTTGGTGATGCTTGGAAAAACGGCCATGTGTGAGTAATAATGTCATTGTTTTCATTGTACACATTCTTTTTCGGTGGTATTCCTTCAGGCCAATCAGTGCGCTGCACTCCTTTGAAACTTAAAGTAATCGACTTGATTTTTGTTGGTTTAAACACACGTATGTATAGTGATCCACGGAGTAAAGTGGGTGGACGTGATTCGTATTCATGAGATTCAAATCCCTGGACAAACAATACTGGTTCTGATGGGATAATGTATGCAGCCAAGGAAGAAGTACCAGTAGTTGGTTTGTCAGGTAGTGTTGGTAAAAACACTTGATGTTGTGGATGAGATACCGACAGATTGCGATGTGGTCGTGACTGCAGTTGCAGTTGCAGTTGCAGTTGCAGCCGGTCTCTAGTACTGCTGCTTGTAGTACTCAACTGCAGTGGTGGAAATAATGGTGAGTTCGGTATATGACTGTGATTTTGCATAGTTTGAAAAAGATGTCTATGTGAATATATGTATGAGTCTATTTGTGTGTATATGTGAAGGGGACTTGGGAGAAGGTATTCGCTGGTTGAGACTAATGTACAAATGAAAAGTATTGCTGGGATATACTAGTGGGGTTGAGAAAAGATGGGCTATTCTAATGTGTGGTTTCGTTCAACAAAATTATGAATCTTCTGGTATCCTTTAGTGAATAAGAGATGAAAAAAAAAAAGGAAATGAGAAAATGCCTGACTGATGTGATGTGGTGTAAGCTTAGATTGGAATACCTTTGATGGTTGATGGTTGATGGTTGATGGTTGGTTGGTTTAAAGAATTGATGGGGGAGAGGAATTTTGTAAACTTTTTTTTTGCTTCTCTGTTTTTTTTTGCTTCTCTCAACACACACACACACAGACACACAAACAAAAATTATGTTTTGAGGTAAATTTGAGATATTTTTTTTTTATTTTCTTCGCCAATTTGCAGTTTGGAAGGTATTTACGAATGAAAAACAAATTGTATTTACTATATGATGTAAAGAGAGAAATTAGAGAATAGTAGCAGCATATATGTGTGTGTATATATGTATGTATACACACAAACCAATAGAAAGAAAAGAACGAAAGCACAGACTTCAGTTTATTTATGTGCGCAGAGTTTTAGTTGAAAAAATCATCACTCAAAAACGGATGATTTTTTTTTTTCCCCAGTTGCAATCAATAGCAAACTGAGAGGCCAAGACTTGGGAATAAGAGTTAAGTCTTCTTCTTCTTCTTTTTCTTCTTCTTCTTCTTCCCCTCAAACCTACCAACATGTACTTCACACGTATTGAGTGACTGTGTTTCCCTTCTTCCCGCCCATTCTTTTATTCTTGTCCTAATGATAAGAAATTAAACTCTGAAAAATCGCATTCGGTAGCGTCATTGCAAATTCCGAAATTGGCCATATCGCCGTCTTAAAGCCGGTACCTGATTAATCCCAACACACATGTGCACGTACTAACACTTGCAATGAATCAATGGCACTACGGACCCCTAAGTTAACTACATTTACAAGCAAGTGAACGATACAAGGAAGTCATTGTAGGATATACCTTGCAAGACGATTAGCACGTTCAAAGTCTATTTCCTCCTTCACCGCATATTTTACACAAAGAAAGATGCATTATATCTCTCGGAACAACTGGGAAAAATCCGACAAATAAAATTTTATATGAGGAACCACACAGTGGTTTTATGTGCAATTTATATCATTCTTTTTTTGATGAAAATGAGTCTGTTACCGGTGTGCATAGTGGTTTATGTACTCAATTCATATTGTGAGATGTTGACTCACAGAAAGTGAATTCACATGATGCATTTAATCCCTCGGACTTGTTAGTTCGGTCACGTGAATTTTCTTCAACTAGACGTACAGTTTATACTTTGCTACTACAAACAACAACAACAACAACAACAACAACAACAACAACAACAACAACAACAACAACAAAGGCAATCCATAAGTCAAGTCCGATACTGTATTACTCACAGCTCATAGCACTAGAGTATTATCAAATACTCCTGTTCGGTTCAAGTAGAGATACCACTGTTGTTCTTAGAAACACTTGAGTGAAGAACAACGCATACAAAGCTAAAACGAACAATCATACTTGGTTGTACACGTGTACGTATGGCAAGATGGAGTTTCTACTACTCCATTCGTATCCACAATTTAACATTTTTTTAGAAAAACACAAAAATCTAAAGATACACAAGATATAGAGGCGTACTCCTCTATGAGGGATAACAAAGCCACCTTTTACTCCAACAGTCCACCTCACTATATTCTTTGTTACATGATAAACTAATTTTGATAAGGCAAAATCACTTTTTCCCTTATTTCCCCTCCTTATTCTATTACCAGAGCCCCAATTTTGTGCTGTTCCATGGAGCGATAGCATGCAATAGAAGCCACCTCATATCATAACAATAGGGCTGCGTCCCTCCTATATTTAGATCAACCCAGATTCAACGAAACGTATGTAGTTACTAAATTAAAAACAATGCAATACAACAATAGGAATAAAAGGGGGTAAAGGTAAACAATGGAAGATAAAAGCGGCTGAACTTTTTTTATACTCCATACGGCATTTCTTCGGGGAAGGTGGAATCTAAATCTCCTTTCTCCGTTAGATTGCAAAAGATAACAATGAAGTGGTGTACGCAAATGTTCTCAGCCCTACTAACCTCTCCATAAACGCAAAGCGTATGGGTGAGTCCTTACTTTAAATGATATAAATACCCTTCCTTCCCCCTTTCCTCTTTCATTAAGATCCATAAAGCAGGTACAAACACCTTGGATCTGCCTTAGCCAAGAATTCAGATAAAAAATGTCATTTTCATCTACCGTTCAAACGTCTTTGATTGCCGAAACTGCAAATTCATCAAAATATTCTCACATGCAACCGAAACCACCACCAAATATTATCAAAGGTGGTTCTCATGCATACCGAATCCCACAACTCCCATCACCACAAGAGCAAAGAAAATGGGCATTACAACACATGGCTGGTGCATTTAGAGTCTTTGCCAGAAAAGGGTATACTGAAGGAACCATTGGCCACGTTTCCCTTCGTGATCCCATTGACCCCAATACATTTTGGATTAATCCCATGGGTAAACATTTTGCCCTTATGAAAGTTTGTGATTTAGTCCATGTTGATCAAGATGGAAACATATTACCAACTGGTAACCAAGCGCCAATAAAACTTGCTGGGTTTCTAATGCATTCAGCAATTCATAAAGCTCGACCTGATGTCAATGCCGCTTGCCATTTCCATACAACATACGGTAAAGCTTGGAGTTGTTTTGGTCAACCTTTAGATATGATTAATCAAGATGCATGTATTTTTTACAATCATCATGCAGTATATTCGCAATTCAATGGAGCTGTATTGAATCAACAAGAAAGTGGCAACATTGTGAAAGCTTTAGGTAACGATGGGAAAGCAATCATTTTGCAAAATCACGGATTATTGACTGTTGGTTCAACTATTGATGAAGCTGCGTATTTATTCACTTTGATGGAGAAATGTTGTCAAATTCAATTATTGGCTCAACTGGCTCAACTGGTTCCACTTCATAACACAATAAAAATTATTGGCGATAAAGAAGCTCGATATTGTGAGGAAATACATGGTGGTGCCGAGACTTTGTATACTGAATTTCAACCAGATTTGGAATTAGAGTACTATTTAAACGATGATTTTATGAATTAAAAAAACTCTTGAACGTGAATAGCTGTCATCCCTTCCGATTGAATATTCTTGGGTTTGTTTTTATATGATTGCTTCTAGTTTTGTTATTTGAGTTTGCTGTTTTACTAATCATACATCTTTAGTTGTAAGGATATTTGAAAACGTATTGCAAACGATTTGATTTCTAAATTTAGATTGGGCGTGTAACACAAAACCACAAGTAACAAAGCCGTGCAAAAAACATGGTGATGAAAATAGGGGGACCTGATTCGCCCAAGAGTCGTCCCCCTTGCATTATACTAAACTAGTTTCTGAGTAGCTTCTCCGAGGAGCCAGTGTTTTGGCATCTTTGCTTCTTGTAGTAGGCTTTTGTAAAGAAATGGCTGTCAATGCAAATGGTTGTCAATAAACCTTAATGTCAAATTTTAGCACTCTTTAATATCCATACTCACTTTCAAATGAAAACTTTCTCTTTCTACCCAACAAAAAAACCTAATCGTGTACTTCCCATTGCCACATCTTTTGTTCGTGATGAAGACGTGCGCTATCGGCGCCAAAAATTTCTTAACCAATTCTATTTTTAGCCTCTTTTTTGACACAAAAATTGTACAATGTCAAATGCCACGGCCTTTGATTTTGTCAATCGCCGATCTGAAAAAACAAAGAGTCCAAAGCCACTTTCGACACAGCTATACTCATCACCCCTATATTAATCAGTTCATTTATAAAGTATTTGAAAAAAAACAATTTCCTTCATTTTTTTCTGTTTTTCTTTCTCCTGATTTGATTCTACTATTCTTCCCACTTATTAAATGGCTAGTGGCGATATAAAAAGCTCCAAGGGAGCTTCAGTGTTTTTCGGTATATGTTTCATTGTTTTGCTCGTCATCCATGTGGTGCTAATGCTTTGGAAGCAGTCGTGGCACATGTTATGGTTAATAATTGGTACTATCCTAGAGCTCAGTGCATTTTTTTCAAATAATGCCGGAAATGGTGTTCAAAGTGTCCAAGTTATCATCGCTCCAATATTTATTGCCGCATCTGTGTATTTTTCATTTAGTGGGTTATTGAAAAAGCTCGAGATTCCCAAAATCGGCTTTAATCGAAGATTCCAATCATTTTTATTCATCATTGGTGATATTATCTCTTTTGGTCTTCAAATTGCTGGTGTTGTGCTTCAAATGATTGAAGATGACAAGTCGCTAGGTCAAGGGTTGATTATCACTGGATTCATTGTACAAATCGTGTCCTTTTGTTGTTTTTTTACTTTGGTGATTGCCGGTCATCGCAAAGTTAATAGAATGCCATTGCAATCAATAATGAAAGGTTATTATAGTTGGAGGACGTATTTCAAAGTACTTTATGTGCTTGCATTGCTATTCTTTATTAGAAACATCTTTAGATTGGTTGAATATGCACAAGGGTATGGTGGATACATTTTCAACCATGCTGTATATGCATACATTTTTGATGCTGCTCCAATGTTGATTGTATGTATCCTTTTGGTAATTGTGCATCCAGGCTTTGTTTATGCAAAAGTGCAAAAATTCATGATGGAACCAAGGGGGGACCAGGAGGATGATATAGTAGATAAGTCGTCAATTGAAATGGCCTAGATGGAAGGGGTGTCCAATGTGAGATAATACAACGTAAATCTTAATCATGCGATCGCTCAGCTCTATCCTCATTCTAACTCTTTTGCACCAGTAGCCATCTCCAGAGACAAAGTTCAAGTAATAGTTCAATTGGGCAACTTCATCCCATCAATCTGCCTCCTGAGATAGATGAAGCAAAGGTTGAGTAGATGTGATTAATTTCGCTACCATTTCTATCTCATCTTCGAATCTGATGATCCTCTCAAAAGAATCTCCAACGCACAACATTCATTACAAGTGTCTCGATGATACAACTAATTCACAGTTCAAGGATACGAGCATGTCCGCCAAGCATAAAGAGCCGCTTGCAATTCCAGTTACGTTTCCGCGCAATTGGTAGACCACCGAAGCAAATCAAACCCTTTGACTTTGCAAACTTTGATCCTCAAGCTGATCCCAATGAAGCATCAGCGATATATACCAATCTTGGATGGTTCTATATCCCACTCAGGTATAATACTGATAAACAGCCTCGAATACTTTTGAATAAAGAGTTCACTCGCAATGGGTTTACTAAGGACACGGATCGTGAACAAATACAGCAATTCATCTATCAATGGTGTGCAAGTTTTACACCAACCGTATACAAAAAGAAGACATCTTTTAAGGCAGAGTCAGAGCAAAAGAAATTGGACTTGTTGTTTCGTCAACAAATGTCACAGAAAGTTCATGCCGACTTGGAGACAAAACGCACCAGAGAAGAACAGAGATTCAAAAATGAAGCTAATAGATCTAACGATAAACTACGATTCAAGATTGATCCTGATACAAAGAAAACTGAAATAAGAGGCTGGTTGAAAATGACTAACGTATTCAATTACTATATACAAAGACAAACCTATGAAGGTGAACTAAAAACTGAATTGGAAAAATTGGCAATGACTCCGTGGAAAATTAGACAGATTGTGTCCAAAGAATGGAATAAACTATCGTCAACCGAGAAGGATGCTATTAAGCAGGAGTATTTGGAGATTTTGTCACGTGGGAAAGATTACCATTTGGGTAAAGAAGTTGATCTTGAGCTGAGATTGAGTGATGAAGTTCTGGAAGATGGGTTTAGGTTTAAAAAACTGTATTCAAAGAGTAAAACAAAGGGGTGAGTAGTGGCTTCATTGTAGGAACTAGTGGCAAAAAGAGGTGTCATTCCTCAAACTTGTAAATATTGAAAAGGAACAAAATCGAACTGTGTATGTATATATGTATCTTAAATTGGGCGTAACAGAAAAACATCAGACAAAATTGAATCTTTTTACTTTTTTACTTTTTGCAACACTAGAAAGCTTCTTCTACTACTTTCATAAGATCCAAAGTCGTCAATGTGTATACGACATGTTAGAGCCAACGTATCTAGATTTGTCAGAGTCCATTATTCAACTATAGCACAAACAAGTGCGCAATCCAATAGGGATGGTACATCAATTGATCTCAAAATATCGACGCCAAATCCTGAGACAACTAAAACTTCTTCACCCATCAAGTTATCACGTCAAGAAGTTCAAAAGTACTATACCCTTTTCAAAATGTCAGAGTTTAGCCCATCAATGACATATGACGACAAATTGGCCAAGAGTCTACGATTGTGGAAACGCAAGTCTCGCAAAGAGCACAACAACATACACGCTGCATTGGAGAATATAATCGACGAGGTGGTTGCCAAGAAGGGATTCATTGGGCCAGAAGTGACACCGGAGAACGTTTCTTCGAATGATATGTTGGAGGATGACGAAATTGTTGATAAAAACCAAGCCTATAAGACACCGAAATACAGATACAATTTAACTTCAGGGACAAGACTTTTAAAATTTACACCACCTTCCAATAAAATACGAAGATACTTTCACTATCTAAAATTTCAACAATACAAGGAGCAACACCCACAATCGAGCTTGGATTCGGTAACCAAATCCAAAATCATTGCCGGAGCTAATCGTCAATGGAGACATGTGTCGTCATTAGAAAGATATATTTTTAGGATTGATTATGAGAACTTGCTATACAAGGGGATGGACATATCTCAAAAGGGTGAGGAATTAGTTACTGTGGAAGTTAGTGAAGGAAGTGATTTGGTTGTTCATAAAGTACTTGGCGAAGCTGAGCCTAGAAGGGACATCAAGAGAGGCAAGAGAATACCATCTATAAAGTTGATTCTTAACGAATTGACCGGGTATGTACATGTTTATGGATTAACCGATTTTCATGTTTGGAACTACTTTTTGGGAAAAGAGTATGCATCTAGAGTTGGTGAAGGTTGTGACAATATTGGTGAGGTGATTCGTCAAATTGAAGACAATTGGATTGAAATGAGTACATCACAAAAGAATTCAATCAGGACTGAATACAAGAATATACTATTCCGGGGACAAGATCTACTTTATGGCAAGTTACTGTCAATTAAAAAGAAACGAGACATAATTAATAAACCAAAACAATATCATGTTGTTTGCATACGAGGTGATTCAAGTTTATTCAATGTCCAAGCGTGTGATGTGTCACCGAGCAAATTTACAATCCCCCAACCAACAAAACTACGATTTATCAAGAACACATTTGTCGGGAATACTATTATTGTGGGTGAATTGGATTTACTACATGCATGGAATTACTTTGTTTATCAACAGCGACAACTACAAGCTAAAGAGATTGATGATGAGCAAGAATTTCATCAAAATTTGATGCATCAGTGGAATGAAGAGATGAACGATGCTGATAAACAAGAGTACCTTGAAGGATACAAATCACTTTTAGTATCTGGATATGATATATACATGGGTGAGAAGATGACAATTGAAATGAAAATGAATAAAACGGGGATAAAGAATTTAGTTGTTGAAGTATGGGGACAACCGATAACACAAGGAGTGGGTCGTACTATAAAAATTAGTCCATTACCTATACTAGTTGAAAAAGAGACAAATAAAGTATTGGTTTTGAGCGAAGTTACAGATGTACATGCTTATAATTATTACTTGGCTAACCAATTGGCAGTACAAAGAGGTGATAGCGATGGGATTGCTGATTATTCCAAGTTGCCCCAATTGCAACAAGAATGGCTTGCATTCACACCTGAACAAAAGCATACGTACGCTACTGAATACATGCAGTTGTTAAACAATGGTCAAGACTATGCATACGGCAAGATTGTTCCCCTAACGGAAAAGTTGAAGATTTCAATTTATACACATCCCACAAAGCTAAATGGTAAAGGTACCAAATCCGCTTTCAATGTTGAGTCAAGTAATAAGAAGGATGTTGATTTTGATTCAATGTATCCACAAGCGTTTTCTTACTACATGTACACCCGCAAGACGATAGACAATGTTGGTGATTCGCAACAAATTGCCAATGAATGGACCAATATGCCTGATGAAGAGAAATTGGAAGTTCAAGATGCATATGGCATTATGGTTGACGCAGGATTCGAACTTGTTGATGGGGTATTAAAGGATGTGCAAGCAAAATAGAAATTGGGCGTGGAGTAGGAGTGGATGCAAATTGGAATTCAAGAGGATCTACATATGCAATGGTTAATGCTACAATAAAGTTAAGATCTTATTCAATTGATTTTACGATTTAGTGATGTGATTTCAAAAAAAACGATAGGTTTATGTTTTTACAAGACGAGCTTGTTTGTGTCACAAGAGTATTTACATTAAACTAAATAGGATTTACAATAAAACGGGTGAATTCGTATGCAAAAGTTAGCAAGGAATGTGAAAAAGCAAAAAACTTGTTTGTTTTGGTATTGCACTAAAAAGTTTTATTGACCTCGGATGATGGGAAGTGGAAAAGAGAATACAAACACAAAAGTGAAATCAAAAATCAAGGGTAGTGTACTTGTGGTATGTTTCTCCACAATTTTTTAGAATTATACCGAGAATTGGTAACGTATACACTACCGTGTCTGGCTTCTTAAAATACATCATCAATAATTGGATAGAGGTAATAACGGTGTAAAGCCAAGAGAATAAAGCTCAGAGCTCACTTACTAAAGCTGTATCAAAGAGAGGAAAAGTACGTCGGAGACGAAGAGTAAGTAAAGTATCCTTTGGGCTGTATCGACCAAATCAAGTATAAATATACACCATACAAATTCAACTTTCGCTTGTGCAGGAAATATTCCGTAACTCCATACATTCACTTCAAAAGCTGTTTAGACTTTTGTTGAGCATGGGGTGTACTCCTCTTTGGCGTTACCTCTAGTTAGCTACACATTACCTTTCAATTATCTACTGGGGTTAATGTTGCTTTTTTTTTTTCTTAGTTTAAGTCTTAGTTGGCTGTGGAACCTCTCTTCCTCTCCCCCAACATATTTTGCTTGTGCTTGTGTGCTTTCGTCCCCATCTTATCTTTGTGATACGTTTGTTAACAATTCAATAATTTTTTTTTTCTGTTAGTTTTTCCATTTGACATTTTTCTTTCAGCCAGAACCTTCAACAAAGTTACTTCTTCTTCTTCTTCTTTTTCCTCATATCTCAGAGAACCGACGTTTTACCTCAAGAAGGCTGATAATATTCATACATTATGGTTGCTGATACTATTATTTACCACCCTACATTAACCAAGTTGGTTAAATTTTGGGATTCAACCCCCAAAAGAGAAAAATCATTTAGATTATTGGCGTACTTGTCCCGATTCTTGTCGTACTATGCTTACAGAAAGGGTTATCCTAAGGAAACCATAGAGATGTTTAAAGGTCTCAAGAACCACTTTTCATTCATTAGAAAAGGTATGAGATTTTTCAAACCAATTCCTCATTTACAAACTGCTGCTAAAGCCTATGATAATCAATTAATGGATCCTGTTTTACAAGTTACCACCATTATTAGAAACTTGGGTTATGCTGGATACTTGGGAATTGACTCAGTGGTATTTGCCAAGATGTTGGGCCTTATTGATTCGAAAAAATGGCCAAACTTGTCAACTTATGCTAGTAGATTCTGGTTATTGGGTTTAGTGGCTGGTATCATCCATTCTTTGAGAATCATCACCTCATTATCAAACTACAAACGCGATCCAACTGATGAAAAATCAGCTGCTGCCGTCGATGAAAAATCCATCAGCAAACAATTGTATCAAGCAAAGAGAAAATTGGTTTGGGACTTGTTGGATAGTTTTATTGCTTTGAATACCTTGAACTATTTGCACTTTACTGAGGGTGATATTGGTTTAGCTGGTGTTATCACTTCGATTTTCGGATTGGAGGACATGTGGAAAGCAACAACCGTTTAAGGAAAGTAAACATTCTGTGGAGCGGAAACAAATGTGTGAGATATCGAATATTCAGGGTACAAAAAGCGTCCAGTTTTTCTGACTTGAATATTGGAGTTTTATTTGGTAGAAGTTGGAGTAGACGTTATACAAATGGGTTAATCATGATTACTAGGTTTGATGATTGAATTGACATGATAGATATTTTATTATTGTAGAAAATGGCCCTGATACTTGTAAGTAAACTCTGAGTATCTTATACTTCACCGGCATTGCTATTTTCGTCAACAATGTCATCTCGTTTTCTTGTAGCATCTATATTAACTTCTTGTAGTTTATCATGAAGTTCAAATCCTGCCCAATAGTATTTGATTAGTAAATTCTTCAATTCTTTGGTCAACTCCTCAGTGGTTTCTTGTGATTCAATTAGCCGTACAAGATGTGGTGCATCTTGACTGATGTCAATAGCATCATCTGCTATGACTGCTTGGCTACGCTGTAGTTTTAGCTGCTGTTGCTGTTGTTGTTGTTGTTTACTAATCGTTGATTCAAGTTTTTGCTTCTTTTCAAGTAATCCTTTATCAGGTGTTAAATTATTCGATGTGGTGTATGATACATATGAGTTAAACCATTCTAAATTCACCTCGTTGTCTATACTCGTCATTGCTGTGTATTAGTTCGACAGTATAATTAAAGAGTATTACTATCGTGGATTTTTGTGTCGCATACATTTCAAAAGCATCTTCAATCTCTTCGCACATTTTTTTTTTCAATCAAAGCAGAAGACAAAGGACATCACTTAAATCACCACCACGACCGTCATCACCACCATGTCGAACCAAAAAGAGTACAGGATACATATAGGAAACATCTCACCGAAACTCAAAGAAAATAGTAACTTATTAGAGCAACGAATAAGCAAATTTGATCTTCAAGTGATATCACCATTGGAATTCCATACCAAGCCAATTGAAACCAAATACTTTGCATATACTACTGTGCTTGGAACACCAGCTGATTTCAACACATTCAAAAGCTCTCTCAATGGTGTCCAATTCATGGGATTAAAATTGTCCATAGGAATAGCTAAACCATCGTTTCGAGAACGCTTCCACAACTTACTGAAGAATAAATCAGAACAGTTGCAGCAAGACGAGATTAAACAAGCCAAAATTGCACAGTCAAGACTTGATAGAATAACTGAGCTAAACACAAGTTATCCTACTAATCCTATAACATCATCCATTGTAACTGCACCAAAGCCAACAGTACACTCAGTGTCTCAACATACATTCAACAATGCATCGGCTACCACCAAGAACCCACCACCATCACATAGACTAGATGGATCCAAGTCCTATGGTGCTACGCTTGACAGGTTGAACTTCAAATATCGTAATGGATCGGCACATTCTCTAGTGAAAGGTGTCCATCGTCGAAATGCAAGAAAAGATTTACGACTGCAAACATTGCGAATCTTGGTTAATGGAGAGTTAAAGACATTTAAGTTCTACAAGACAAAGCTATGGGGTGTCGAAAAGAACAAAACAGTTAGAGATTTGACTTGGAGATACGATGCCAAAATGGGGTGGAAAAGTGGCGATGATCATTTGATTGAAGGTATCACGAGAAACTCATGTGGAATTAATGGTAAACAGGCATCAAAGTATGGTCAAGATGCCGAATCGCATGCCCAACCATCAGATGGACATAAAGACGCTGATGATGATGCAGATAACGAAGCTCGCAAGAACAAGGCGATTTTAGCTTCATTGATGAGTAGTTACAATTTCGATAAGCCAGTGAATATTGAAGAAGACAAGGATGTTGATATGGATGAGATTGAAGTTGACTCAAAGGGTAGAAAAAAAGTGAAGCATTATGATTATGAAGTTGAAGGAAAAGCTGGAGACGAAAATGATGAAGAGGAAGCAAGCAACCCGGTCGAAAAAAGTGATGATACAATAGCACTTGCTTTAAATAACGTAGATTTGGTGAAACCTGTGAAAGAGGTGTATTATGATGAAGATGATGAAGGTAATGAGCTAGATTTTGACATGTTGAAGCCTACAGTTGTGGCGCAGGAAGATGTTGGAGACGTTGCCAACGTCAATGGACTACAAGAACAAAAGAACCTTGATGCCAGTCTCGATTTTAACCGTGAGGAAAAGCATGATGATGACGATGAAGATGAAGATGATGAGTTCACTCCATCTTTTGGAGCCCCTGCTTCAAACAATACAGAAACACTTCGATCTTTGTTCAATCCAACAACAACATCCGACACCCAAGCACAATCGCAGTCACAACAACCTGCATTCAAGCTAGCCCTATCAGATGATGACCACGATCTTGATGAATCCAAATTGGCACAAGATCAACTACAACAACAACAAGAACAGCAACAACTCTTGGCACAGATTCAACAACGTAAACAAGAAGAAGTGGCACGTGTTTTACAACAACAACGACAAACCCAGTACGGTTTATTTTGGCCACATTTGGAATCTCCCTTTTTATCAACACAATCACAATTGTCCAAAATTGATAATTTGGGAGAATTTGGGTTTGCATTGCCTCAGTTGAGCAAGGTTGCTGAAGGAAGTAGTGGTGGTGGTGCTGTTGAAAAAGAAGGCGAGACTGAATATGAGAAATGGTTCTGGTCAGTGCGTGGTGAGTTTAGTCGTGAGTGTAAGAGGCGAAAGCGAGATTTGATGAGAATCATGCGTAAGAAGAGGAGCTAAGGAGGAGAAGATAAAATGGATAGTAGTGCTCAATAGTTTGTGTAGGTTAATATCTATACTTCAGTGATCCCTCAACTTGTATTAAAATACTGTACAACAGCGTAATGGTGTACGTCCGTAAAAGGCATCCCTTGGTGTTATCATTTGGTACCATATGTTTGTTATGTTTTGAACAAAAAACTGTTGCAAAAAATGAAAACTTTTGACGTTCAAACAGAGAACGAAACTGTTATCAACTACAAATTAGAAAGTTATCATCTCATCACAAGCACCATTGTTCTTTTCTGCTACGATGCCACCCACAACCACCACATCCTCTACCAGTGATCAACGACCTCAATTCACCCTCATCAACGTCATTAAAGACATATACAATGGAATCATTGCATTGGTCATTAACCCACTCGCAACAAGAATCACATATCCACTAATCGCTTGCATCGCATCGATAATCACCAAAATCATAATCAAAAAAGTCAGCTATACTGAAATCGACTATACGACATACTTGCAACAAATTGATAAAGTGAATGCTGGTGAGTTAAATTATGCAAACATTTATGGGGATTCGGGTCCAATTGTCTATCCAGCAGGATTTGTAACCGTGTACCAATACATTCAATGGTTATGTGGTGATAATGTTGAACAAGCTCAATATGTGTTTGGGTATTGTTTTACAGCCACTGTGGCATTGGCATGTTTTGTTTATGCTCAAATTTGGGATTTGGCTCCATGGCCCATATATTTGTTTTTGGCAAGCAGACGATTGTTATCAATATATGTGTTACGAATGTTTAATGATTGTTGGACTACTATCTGTATGGTGGGGGTTGTGTTGTTGTTGCAACAAGCTGCTGCTTTTAAAGAAGTTGACAAGAAAAGGGAGATTGCAGTTGTTGGTGAACAAAAGAAGAGTGGAGGTGGGAGCGATGAAGGGAAGAAGAACAAGAATAACAAGAATGGGGAGGAAAAAGTGGTGCGTGAAGTGGTTAAAGGGTCACCTTGGCTCGACATTAGTTTCTTGCTTACCATTATCGCTGCTGATCTATACAGCATTGCCATTTCAATCAAAATGAATGCACTACTATACATGCCAGCTTTCCTCATCATCACATATTTTCTCAACGATGAGAACTTGATCAAATTCATTATCGTTGTGACAATAATACCATTGGTACAAATCTTGGTTGGATGGAGATTCTTACTACTCATGTTTGACGACGAATTGGCTCGTACAATTAGATGGAATTATATCACCCATGCATTCAATTTCGGACGTCAGTTTTTATACAAATGGACAGTCAATTGGAAATTTTTACCCGAAACTATATTTACCTCGCCTCAATTTAGACATATTTTATTAGTACTTCATATTGTCATTCTTGGTATCTTTACATTTACAAGGTTTCTCAATTCCAAGATCATTGGGAAAACAATACCACAGTTGATTAAAGATGCATTCATCCCAAGATCAACCATATCCCCACAAAATGTATTTCTTAATAAGCTAATTGCTCCTCAGCTCATTTTTTACATCATGGCCATCACTAACCTCATTGGGATCTTGTGTTCACGATCACTTCATTATCAATTTCTCGCATGGTATGCATGGACACTACCTGCTCTACTTCACTTGAATTTCCCAGTATACGTCGGTGTACCCATTTGGTTTGTTCATGAATGGTGTTGGAATGTGTTTCCCGCAACCGCATTGAGCTCAGCAGTTTTGGTTACTGTGTTGATTTCCATCTTGGTTGCAAGTTGGTGGAATTTTGAAGCTTGGTTTCCAAAACATAGCACATTGAAAGAGTATGATGACTTTGTCAAACAACAAGAACTGGAAGGGAAAAAATTGTCATCAAAAAAGAATGAATGATATCCGATAGATACAATGGTGTGATAGAGTAGTGTGTGGGAAGCGTGCACTACATTACTATGCTGTTTAATAGTAATACAGAAATGTTAACATTAATAAGTATATGAAAAATTGTAATTAAAACTCACCTTGAATAAAGGTCAATGATGAAGTGAAAATTTAGCATCGATTAAAATGAAAGTAATAAATCAGGGTGGGATGGTGTATACCCCTCGACGATGAATGTCACAAATGTTCAAATGTCAAAACGAAATTTTGTAAAGTCAAAAAACTCACATGAGTTACTCAGATTACACGAATTTGGAAAACAAGTTCCAACAGCAATAAGCATCTTTCAAGTAGTCCCGTGTTGTCTCTCTTTTTCTCTCTCCTAGTCGCCATTTTCAATAGCATCCACATTCCAATTAAATCCAAGATCATCGTTCAACCCCAGATCAACAACATGTTCATCACCCCACAACTGGTTTATATCAAATTCAATATTATCAAACGCACCCGAATTGAGTCCGGATCCAACAGCTCCGCCAAACAAATCAGTATTGATGCTAGCAGTGCCGTCATTGGCGTCATTGCCACCATCACCACCATCACCACCAGATCCAGTGGCAGCAGTGGCTCCACTAGCAATAGCATTGCTCGTGTTGTTGCCGTTGCCACCACCACCAAGACCATTGTTCGTTGAACCATGAGGAGCATTATGGATATGCGTATCCGATAACAAATCCACATTGAAGAAATTGTGCCCCGTTGCATTTGACGAAGATGATGCACCACCTAAATGGTCATCAGCAAATGAAGAATGTGTTGGTGCTGCAGACGCAACAAAAGCTTCGTTGAAGTCATCAAAGTCATTCTTTAGGATGGGTTCTCCAGTACCTGGATTGGAATTGGCATTGTTGTTATCAGTATTAGTCTTATTTGCAGTAGTGCCAGCGGTGGAAGCAGTAGTAGAGCTGACAGTGGGTTTCTCTTCTGGTTTCGCGCCTCCCCTTGTTGCTTTTTTTCTTGCTGGACCTCCGATATTACTAGCTTGAGCTTGTGATTTGGACTCGCCAGTTGAGTTCTGTGCCGTGGTTGCTCTCTGTTTATTACGAGGCGATTCAGCAACAGTATTCATCTTCCGCTTCTTTTTATTGTCAATTACCGGTTCACTAACTGGAGTAAGTGGAGTAAACTCCTTTCTTCCGATATTTGGCGTATAAGAACCACGTCTTTGAAGTTGTGGCTGGTTTTGTGACAAAGTGGATGGACCCTGTTGTTGCTGCTGCTGCTGCTGTTGTTGTTGTTGTTGTTGTGATGATGAAATTGGTTGTTGTTTGCTATCAACACCAGTATTTGATGGTGTGCTCGCTTGTGTTGACGCAACACTCTGTTTCCTACTTCTCCTACCACTAGGTTCCTTTTTGGGTTTCTTATTCCCCATTGCTGGTGACGGTTTGTTATTAATCAATGGGGAACTGTTTGTCGTTGCTGGTGATGGTTTTTGATTGAATTGAGGTGGAGGTGCGCTAAACATGGCTGGTGTTGTATGCAGTGATTGCGATTGAGTGCCTTGGGATGATGATTGATTATTTGCTGCGTTGTTATCCTGCTGCTGCTGTTGTTGTTGTTGTTGTTGTTGTTGTTGTTGTTGTTGCAAAGAGGGCGATGCGTTCGATGCCAACAAATTGGTGTCGGATCCACTGTTTCGTGCAATTTCTAATCTCTTTTTGTTTTGCTTCTCCAATAACATAAGCTGGTTTTGATAATCTTGTAATGCATTGCTGTTTCTTCCATTAGGGGCATTAACTCCTGGTGGTTGTGCTTTGGCGTTGGCTAGTTTCCCATTCGAGCCAGCTCCTTTTCCTCGAGGACCTGCTTGACCACGTGCTCCTTGATTGAGATTCTGTCCCTGGGGTGCCGGTGCATTGTTTGTGTTGGGGGCAGTGCCATTGACCTGGCCCGGACCTGGACCTGGACCTGGACCCGAACCTGGACCCGGACCTGGTGGTATAAACTGATTGGTTCGTGGCCCACTAGCAAATGGTGTCCCCTGGCCACGTGAGCCTGGTGGTTGTTGCCAAGGACCAGCAGGTGAGTTTTGCGCAGATGGACCATTATTATTACCAGCGTTCATTGGGTGGGGTGGTTGTTGCTGCTGCGCTTGTTGACGCAAAGTATTCATCTGATTTTGTGCTTGTTGTTGTAACGAGTTCTTCAACTGTTGTTGGGTTTGAGGTTGTTGATTCATCTGTTGTTGCATAAACATTTCCTGCTGAAAGCTCATATTCATGGGGCTACCCCCACCCGTCATGTTTGCATTTTGCAACGCTTGTTGTTGTTGTTGCAGCGGGTCTTGGCGCAAATCACCTCCCATATTCATTGAAATTTGTCTTTGAGCTGCTGCCGCTGCTGACGCAGCTTGCTGTTTCATTAGCATCATCATCCTTTGTTGATCGATGGAAAGATTGTTGCCAAATTGGGGATTGGCTGTATTTGGAAATTGCTGCTGCTGTTGATGTGGTGGTGGTGCACCTTGCGAAGAAGGGCCTTGCTGCAATTGTTGGGGCTGTTGTTGCGCTGAAAATTGTTGGTTGCCAGGAAACATAGGTTGTTGGGCAGCAGAAGCAGGGCCAGGGCCAACACCAGGGTTCATATTTGGGAAATTTGCTGATGTTGCTGATGGTGGTTGAGATCCACTTTGTTGCACTCTGTTAGCGCCTCCTGTACCTGTCGGACCAGCTGCTGGACCACCAAGTCCAGTTGGTTGTTGTGGATTATTGCCCTGGCGATGAGATTGTTGTGGATTGGGAAAGGGGGTATTTGGACCACTCTGTTGCTGGCCGGTTCGCGGCTGGGGGCGGGAGTTACCTTGCTGCGATTGTGCCTGTGCTTGTGCTTGTGCTTGCGCTCTAGCTTGTGCCTGTGCCTGTGCTTGAAGTTGCGCTTGTGCCTGCATTTGCGCTTGAGCATGTGTTTGTGACTCAGATTGAGCTTGTTGTGGTGGTAAAGGACCTTGCTGTTGAAACTGCGAAGGTGCACCACCTCGTTGTGTTTGCCGGGCTAGTTGTGCTTGATGAGCTTGTTGCGCTTGTTGTGCAAGGTGTGCTTGTTGTGCTTGTTGTGCTTGCATTGCTTGTAACGCTTGTTGTTGTTGGAAACTAGACATGGATGCCGGGACGGCCATTGCCAATTCCTGTTGCTGTTGTCTTTGTTTCAACAATTGCAACTGATAATACTTCAATGCTAAGTTTGACTTACCACCATTTTGATCTTGAGCAGCTGTTGATGACGATGGAGAAGAAGAGGATGCTGCTGCTGCTGCAGTTGCATTAGAACCACCAAGCCCACCTCCATTCTTGGCTTGAAATATATCCCAAAACATTTGCCACCATTCAAATAGAAAGCTTTGTGGAGAATCCATTGCCAAGTTCATCTTTGGTAAATCATGGTCCTTATAAAACTTCATCTGCAGTGGTGATTGCAGTGGTTGCCTATTTTGCGAATTATTATTACTGTTATTACTGGCTGCTGTTGCTACTGCATCAGTTCCAGGACTCAGATGTTGCGTTTGAGAAGTTCCTGGTGGTGAAACAACTGATGGTATTTCCGCTTCATTGACAAATATTTTGGCTGTTTGTGGTAGCTTACTCTTGACTAAAAAGTCATAAATGTAAGCATTGAGTAACTGATTAGCATTTTTGGCGTGAGAGTCTGAGACACTGATAGATGAAACATCATTCAAAGGTTTGTTTAGGGGAGTACTTCGGCTGTTGTTTGTGGCAGACTGTTTGCCATTTGAGTTGTTCATTTTCTAAGAACAATGAAGAGGGGTGCGTGCAGTCCTTTTGTTTGCTGGAGTGGTAATGGTGTGTGTGTGTGTGTGTGTGTGTGTGTGTATGCCCCAGTAATAGTCAACTTCGAGTGTATGGTTGCGTCGATGACAGTGTAAATCTTGTGGAATGATAATTATTGGTGAGATTAAATAAATAACAAAATCTTTAGTCCAATCTTAAGCGTGTGTGTTGCAATAATAAGTTCTGCTGTACCGATAGTGATGAAAGTGTGTTGTTGTGGTTGTACTAGTAGTATGTGAGAAGTCTGCGGGTTGATCGGTGTGTTTTATGTTATGCAATGGTTTTGTTGATGTTGATTATGTTGATGATGTTGATGATGAAGGAAAAAAACAAAGAAAAAAAAAGGGTTTCCTACAAAAAAAAGGGATCGAAAGTTGATGGATGAATGAATGGATGATACAACTTTTGAAAGTGGTGGAAAAAGTAACTTTTCCTATTTCCAAAAGCAAGAGGGAGAGCATATAGATGATTGAGCGTAGTACATATATATCGGAACTTATAGTGTTAGTTCAGTGTAAAAGCTACAAGATCTCTTGATATTCTTTTTTAAACATGGGATTAGAATGAGAAAGATTCCGTTTTAGTGTGTGTATTATGTATGGGTTGTTTTTCTTTAATGCATTTGTGTATTATGTATGTGTGTGTGGAGGTGTGGGTAGGTATGCGTGTCTATGCGCACAAAATGTCACGTTCTTTTATTTTTTCACGCTTTGTGGAAAAACTGTGTCCAAAAGAATTGTAATAAGCAATCCCCAGCATTATAACATGAAGATCACGCTGTCTCAATTTACTCACAATTCGTATAGTATCGAGTAGCTTAATTTAATGCTTCGTATGTTGTTGTTTTTAGCACATTTCAACCAATTCTGCCTAAAAAGTTCTCTCAGATATCCATTTGAGCCATGTACATTTCGATCAATCGTAGCTTTTCTCCTATTAAGTATCACCCCAGACAAGTTTGACTCTGAAATATCTAGCCACAAATGTCAACAATAATAGGATTGGTACTTCCAATAATGGTCCATAAACAGCAGCAATAGCTTGTTTACTTCCTTCGCCATACAATGCTATGGCAATTGCTAAACTCAATTCAAAATTATTGGACGCTGATGTGAAAGCTTGAGTTACCGTTGATGAGTAACTGGCATTACATTGTAATCTCCCTTTCGAGTGTTGTTCTAGCTGATGAGGGGTCAATTTTTCTTCGCAACCGCATTTGACAAGAAGTTTAGTTGATTCATCAAATTCGGGTTCCTCTACAACCATTGTTGTGTTAACAATTTCCGTGGTCGACTTTTCATAATCCAGAACAATTTTGTTATAATTGATGTAGTTTGAATACCATCTGACCCCAAAGAATGTTGCAAACCACATAATCACAAAATAAAGACAAAGTGGTATGAAACATTTGAGACTTTCACCAATTTCATGTAAAAATGAATCACCTTTGGATATGAATATGACCATTATTGTATAAAGTAGCCCAATCAATGCCCATGGACTGATCCAAGGCAACACCTTTGTATTAAATCTCTCCTTACCAACTGTCAATAATGCAAGAATGCGAATTAAAATCCCTGATGCCAATGGAATCCCCAAAAATACCCCAATATTCTTCAACACCAACACGAACAAGTCACCCATATCCAAATCCGTAGCAAATTCAATTGATTCATTAGTCATCACGTAACAAAACAAAACTTGATATGGGGCATATAATACAATTTGCAATACACTATTGATTATGACCAATATTGCACAAAGATCGTTTGACCCCATTGCCAACTGATTCCAAATAAGTACCATGGCAATACATCTGGCCATACCAATCATAATAATCCCAGTACGATACTCCTTTTCATTAAATAATGTAGCCCACGCTAATCCAAACATAAGAAAAGGTCCCACAATCCAATTCAAAATCAATGACACAACAATCTCACGCCAATGTTTGGACACAAAGTGCAGTGCCCTTTTGTTGTTGCTGTTGTTGTTGATTCCGGTTGCAAATGTGTAAACTTGTTCGTATTCAATCTTGCACAATGGTGGAATCATCATTACAACAAGACCAATAGTTAGTGGTACTGAAACCGAGGTTAGCTTGTTATTATCAGTGTTGTTGAATATTGACTGTGCGTGGGGTGCATACACTGATATGATTATACCAATAACAATTGCTAGTACGATTAGGATAGGAAGTAGTTTATCCAAAAGTGACATCTGTTTAAATACTTGCGTGAGATCACGCTTGAGGGAGGTAGTAGCCATATTAGAAAGTAAACAACCCTACGGATATTACTAATCTGACCCTATGATTGTGGGTCTGATGAATCTGGACCTCTTGCAAAACTTTTCACTTGATAAGCTGGTGACGTATTTACTTGACACAAAAAAAACCAACTGAAGTTGAGACAAGCCTTTGGTTCTGGGAGTAGCTCGATTATTATCCAATATTGACAAAAGTGTTGGCTTTGGGACCACACACTGGAGACGGTATGAGCAAATGTTGTTAGCTTAAATAAACCGCGTACAGATGTCTTCTGTGTGGGAGTCAAATTGGTAGCTCAAATTTCGTAGTCGATTAATCAAATCAAATCAAATCAAATCAATCACTCCATTTGTGCAGCCACCATCCCACTCAGTCTAACCTGAGACATCATGAATTCATCATTTCTGTCGCTGAATGGCTCCTCAATTACATACACCATAGATGAGATACCCACATTGGTTTATGCTCCTGAGCGACCGAATAGTAACAACCTGAATCAGTCATCATCCACGACGGCCTCAACTGCAACACAACTTACTACTACTACTACTACTACTTCACCCATATATGAAGAAAACACATTCATCAACTGGAGTCAAGAAACACAGAATATACTGCACAACAAAGCCAATTTGTCAAAGAAATGGATTACACTTGTTCTACTGGCGTTAGTGTTGGGATATACTGCAGCTGCAATAAATTTGATTTCAATCTCATTGAATGATTTGAAAAAGGGGATATGTTTAAGCGACTTGGATGCTTGGAGTATTTTCAACCCATATCTGACATGTCCCGCTGATGAATGGTATAATTGGTCACGATTGTTGGCTGGATCAAATGCAATTTGGAGCAAAATCGTCATCAACTTCCCCATCTACCTTGTCTTTGCTGTTTTGTTTGCCATGAGTGCCAGCTACCTCACAATCAATCGAGAACATCTAATACGTCAATCAGGTATACCGGAGATTAAATTGCTCATATCAGGTTTTAATTTAAATGTTAGCAAATATTTGGGCCTACATACGTTGTTGTACAAGATTGTCGGATTGATATTGGTTGTAAGCTCGGGATTGTGGCTCGGTAAAGAGGGTCCATTGGTGCATGTATCTTGTTGTGTGTTTAACATCATTTATGAGTTTTTCATTCAGGGTAAATTTGGAACTAAGCCTAATGAAGCAATACGAAGAGAAATTTTGAGTGCTGCAACAGCAACTGGAATTTCCGTTGCATTCAACTCTCCAATTGGTGGTGTGTTGTTTGTGTTGGAAAGTATGCCAAGCTACTTCAGTCCTACAAAGATTATGTGGAATTCATTTGTTGCCGCCACTATAGCAATTATCGGTTTAACTGGATTTAGTGCATTTACTGATGGCAGTAATTTTGTTGAGCAAGACTTGTTTCAGGTAAACTTTGGAAATTTTAGTTGGTTATTCTTGGAGGTGATTCCATTTCTCATTTTAGGAGCTTTAGGTGGGATGTATGGATACTACTTTACAAAAGTTAATCAAATTTTCCAACAAAAATCATTACGTCAAAGAGTGCAATCGACACTAGTGCAAGTCACCAAAGTTGATGTGAAATGGGGTCCTTATTTGGAAGTCTTGTCTATAGTTGTTCTCACCACAATTTTGAACTTCCCGTTGGAAATTTCTAAATTGCCATTGAGTTCATATTTAATTTTGTTATTCAAGGAATGTCTGAAAGAGGCCAGTGATGAAACTAATGCTGAGGATTTTCTTTGTGGGTCGTCAAATGGAATCACCCTGTTGAAATTGCTCTACATTCTTGTTCAAGGGTTCGGGCTCACTGCTTATACATTTGGTGTTGATTTGCCTGGAGGAGTGTTGATGCCTTCGTTGGTGTTGGGCGCTACATCTGGAAGGCTTTTGGGGATAGTGAGTCAGGCATTGCAATCAAATTTCAACTGGGAATCATTGGCTACTTGTACCGAAAAATCATGCGTGGTTTCACCATCTTCGTATGCAGTTATTGGTGCTGCATCATTTATGACTGGCATAACCAAATTGACAATGTGTGTTGTTGTTATAATGTTTGAAATGACTGGTGCTGTATCTTATGTGTTACCAATCATGTGCGGTGTTGTCACGTCCAAATTTGTCAACGACTGGCTCACACCGTCGAATATTTATGATACATGGCTTCAAAACAATTTCAATAAACCTGGGTTGCCGGGTAACGCAACTTTGGGTATGATCAATGAAGGTAAAGGAACGGGTATTGTATCATTTTCAAACTTGACATCAACAATCAAGTCAAAACTTCCTGATGTCACAGTACGTGCATTGATGGTACCATTGGAGCAAACCAAATGTCTTTGCTTAGTTAGCGAAGATGGGCCTTACACTGCTAGTTCATTGTGGGAGTTTATCAACGATGACACGCACGAAGGGTATCCTTTGATTGTCAATTACTCCAATCCAATATATATTGGTTACGTCACCAAGTCCGAACTTGTTGATAAGTTGCAAAACGTCATTCGCAAAGATTCATTAGAGCCAATATCATTTCAAATTTACAATTTACCTAGAACTGCTTTATCTATGCAACTACACTATGAACGCAAGTACAATTGTACTTCTTTGGGTCTTTCGATTGAAACATCTCCATTGTATACTAATGAGTTATCACCAGCAATCTTAATTTTGGAAGAATTCGAAAAATTGTATTTAAATCACCTTGTTATTTTAAGCACAAATAATATAGAGAATCAGATTATGGTGGGTTTTATTGATCGTTTTATTTTGGCAAATGCCATTAATGACAAGTTTGGAAAATTGGCTAATGAATTGGCTGATTTTGAAGCTATTAATGAGTACGATTTGGAGACTGCTATTGGTAATGATGAGGATGAAATGATGAAGTTACGATACAATAGAAAGAGTATAGAGTTGATTACTTGAGTAAATGGGTGGAGTTGGTGATCGGAGGTTGAGTTCAATTGCATTGATGTATTGGTCCTTGTAGGTTAATCTGATATGCTATGGTGATTACATGATGATTATGTAATACGCGTATAAGCCGCACAAAAAATCAAAAAAATCAAAAAATCAAAACAAAACAAAAACAACCACAAACCACAATCAAACAAGAAACACAAGTGCTTTACACATTACACATTCTTACACCTAATCAATCCCAGCTGTTCTATTCAAAACGTGTCGCTGCTACAGACTTATTAAACAATGGCAAGAAGCATTCTCAAAGATAATACCGCGCCACTACCGAGTACATCTCGTCGAGTATCATTTGCACCTGAAGTGACATTACATCAGATTGAAGTAAGAAACCCCAACAAACGAAGGAAAACAGATGGCGGAGCCAGTGGGTATGCATCATTCTCATCAGAATCTGATTTTGAAATTGTTCATTATCTGTCACAGCAAGAGCTAATGAAGGAGGATGAGGACGAGGTGAATAACAATGACCACTTGATGAACTTGTCTCCAATTGGAATCCGCGCTAAAGATATTGACGATGTGGAGTTTGAAGATAGCCCGGATGATGGAAGTAAGCCATTGACTGATAGTTCAGACGAAGAGATTAAGGAACAGAAAGAGAGACCAGTACTGTCTTTTGCTAACAAGCGGGCGAAAGTGGTTAGGAGCCTCGATGATGGAAATGTGGGGACAGAGGTCAGTATGGAATTAACTGGCAGGGGTAATGGAATTGCCAAAGTTAGTGATACAGGTACTCCGTTAGTTTACGCTTCAGATGAAGACGCCGACTATTCAAGCAATGACGAGGAAGAAGTACCAAATTCGATCAACACCGATGATCGAAATCATCAAGAAGAGGAAGAAATGCAACTAACAGGGAGAATTGAAAAAGTACGTGAGGAACGGTTGGTTCGCTCTATCGATGAACCTGAAGATATGCAATTGACAGTACCAATATCAACCGCCACATCTCGACGATACCAACAGCCTGCGCCTGACTCGGATGATGCTTATGAAGGTGAGGATGATACTATAAATTTGGCAGCATCGATGTTGAAAGTGGATGCTTTACGTAGTAGGAATCAAGCTGGTAAAGGTGCTGAAGATGAACAAGATGATGGGCACAGACTGGGCACAGATCGTGATGAGAAGGTTGATAATGGAGTCAATGACAGTTCAAACATGGAATTGACTGAGAGAATAAGCCGAGTTGCTGTGCCTCAAATACCAATTGTGAAACCAAACCTTGAAGCATTGCCAGATGTTGATGATGACGAAGATGATGAAGATGAAGATCGTGGAGTGAAAGATGCAGACAACATGAAGGCACCATTGAGTGCCATGGAGAAACTGGGCCCCATTGATATGGAAATCACTGAACCGGTCAGCAATGAAACGGCGCATAACAAGCAAAGTAAACAAATTGGAGCGTCCAGTGTTTCCGAAAGTCAAGAAATGGACCTCAGTGAACCCATAAACAAACTGACTATTGAGTCACTACGTGGCAAAAACAATGAGCAGGCACTGCATCTACAGGATATGGAATTGACACAACCAGTGAAGAGCGTAGTGAACAAGGATCAACAGGCATCAATTGAACATGGCCCCGAACATGGAACTAATGATAATGGCTCATTGCCAAAACTGGCTGATTTCACTGAAGTCATCACACAAGGGGAGCATTTGGTCAGCATGGATCTTACTCAACGACAAATAATGACTAATTCGCAACAAACTATGGAGCTTACACAGAATAAGACTGTAATATCACGATACGATGACGGAAAACTGGCCAAACAAGCAATTACTTCCACAGATTCGAAAAAGTCAATATCGAACGATGCAAAAAATGAAAAGAGCGAAACGGCAACACCACTAGCTACTGTTTCTCAGAACTGGCCATCACAAGAAATCAACACTCACGAGAAGGATCCTGATCCCATTAGTAATGCGCCAAATGAAGTGATTGAGGATAGGTTTGCAAATTACAAGCCGGTTTCATTGTCTACGTTCCTTCAGGATATTCACATGAAGTTTGATACCGATATTGGTACTCTAGCTGCTTCACTGATTGGAACAGATTCAAATGAGTCAACACTTCATCAACAACCATCGATTTATGAGTTGATTCTGGCTATTCCTTTTAAGGAAGGGAATGCTCTAAACGATTTTATTGTTCAGGAATTACAAAATTACATTCGGGATGGTGAGCAGCTATTTCAGGATTTCAGTAAACAAATCGGGGATGACAATCTTGCCATTATGAAGGAATTTTACACAACCAATGATGCTAAAGATCGTGAAATTATGATTATATGTTTGAACAATGTACGATATTTGTCCAAATTGGAAAGCAGGTCAACTTGGTTCAAATGGAGATCGACATTGACTCAGCATGTCATTGATGAAATGGATAATCAGATTGAGTTGTTGAAACAGTGCCAAAAAGATTTGGAGGATTATCTACAAAGATTGGACGAACAATGGGTTAAAGCCGGTGAATACAAGAGTGAGGTAATGAACAAATTGTACCGATTGCGAACTGCAAAGAAAACCATGGGTAACTTATCTCAAGAGCAAGTTGATGATATGCGCAATGCATTTAATCAACTGAAATCTCAATTGAAAGATCTTGCAGAGAAGATAGATCAAGCAAGGTACAAGTTGGCTCATTTGGATCAATCATTAGTTGAACTGCGTAACCAGAAACGAGATTTGTTGAATCAAGCAAAGGATATTGACTTTGAATTGGAGAAACGCAAAAGTTACACCAAGAATGAGAAGATTGAAATCAAAAAAAGGTATGACCAATTGACCAGTTTAACACATTTGAAGTATATACGTACTGAAGATGTTTCCAGCATGGTGTTTCTATACTATGGTATGATTAATGTTAAATTTGACTTTGATAAAGGTACATTTGAAATTGGCGAAATACACTCAAATGAGTTCAAGTTTAAGCTGTTGATTAACTACGTTTATCATTTTCCTGTATCAGTAACAAATGACGGAAAGGGAAGTACACTTTATCAATGGCAGAGATTTAAATCGTATTGGGCAAAGTTGATCCAACTAGATAGCATAATGGATTTCATCAAGTTCCAGTGGCCCATTGAATTGATTCCAAATGAAGAGACAGGTGGTGTAATAAAGTTTCAATTTGATTATTTTGATTTTGATAGCCGGAGGCGATTTATTGTTGATGCATCACTTGCAGTTGCGTCATTGCTCCATTTTGAATCAAGTATTATCTTTAGTATCAAACCAGCTAGAAATTTCATTCTAAGCGAAAAAGAGATTAAAAAAACACTAACGAAACTTGGCAAGAGTATTGATTTACCTAAATGTGGTTACAATTTCATTTCCGATGCATAGGATAGAAGTCAGTACATACGTTTTGAATAAAGTTTAGAGTAACGAAAAGCCTTTTCTTTCTGTATTTTCTTTCAATGCGTTGCTCCAAGAAATATCGTAGCTCCAAGACATACAATCATTACCCCAACTCCCCATATAGCCAACACCAAACCACCATACTTGCAAAATTTTTCCAACTTGGTCAATTCCACTTGCCCTTGTTCGATTGGTTTAATTAACAAATATCCAAATAATCCAGGTAGAATAAATGATATTGACGTTGAACCTGTGCTTCCCACAAACGCCAACACTTTAGCTAATGAAGTGACTGATATCGCAACAAGATAACTTCCCACAACAATCACCGAAGTTATAATGTAAAACTTTTTAGACGTTAATGGAACCACTATTGGGTCATGGCCCTGAGTATCATGAGCACCTTCCATTGGAGTAGTGGATATGAATGACTCATCCACTATACTGCTATCATTTATAGATGAAAGACTCTCGATATCAGAAGTTAATGCTGTGTATGCGCCACTTTCAGTTCTATTGCCATTGATTGTCCTACTACCAATACTGCTGTTGGAAGTGCTGTTGCTGCGATTAATGTTGCTGTTGCTGCTGATATTGCTGATATTACTCGTCTTCTTTTTCACCTTAGACGTATCCACGCCATGAGTGATAAAGTGTATTACATGATTTATAGATCCTCGGCATGGATGGCATTGCAAGGGGAAAGATAAACTAACCATAATCACAATGCATAACCGACCAACCAAGGAACTGATAGATTCACGTGGGTACATTGAAATAATATTCGCATTGACATCATTACCAAATGTCAAGTACCCTAAAATTCCCACCACTAGGTAACTAACCAATGCAGTGGAAATGGCGTTACGGATTATCAAATTCGATTGACGTGTTTGTGATCCATCTTTGGCGTCAGGTTTTAATTCATTTATAATGGCAAACATGTTTTGATGGCATGTGTAAGCAAACACAAACATTGGGAAAGAACTCAATGTCAGACTCCAGCTCTTTGGTCCTATCCAATCCACATTCTTGCTCCCTGCTGGCACGGGAATAATCAGTCGAGAAAACAAATGAGCCCCATTTTCACCACCACTGCCACCACTCTGTTTATGTATCAGTAAGGCAATATACTTTTCAATCACTAAGCAAATTAAGTATCCCACGGAAAACAATGCCACAAAGCTGGTATATTTCAAACTGTTTAATTTCTTTAAATACGACAAAGGAGCAACAATGAATGCCATAAACAAGCTAATCCAAAAATTTCGATGCATCAATATAGGATGTGCACCAGCAGCAGCATCGTTGCCTGCTATAGTCTCCACAATCTTGGGCATTAAATCGCCAATTACAACAAGATAAGATACACCAACACCAAAGCATTTTATCGATATTGCCGAATCAAACACAATTGAAAATTGAGGATACGTCAATTGAGCTAAACTAAAGTACGATACTGATCCTCTTTGACCGGTATACTTGGCAACTTTGTTTTGTAAATATAATCCAAATGATGAAGTAAAAGATGAACATATAATCAATATACACCCAAATAAAAGTCCATTTGTGCTTAGCCCATAGGGCATGGCAAGTATACCAGCACCAATGATTGTGTTTAGTAGATTGATCGTACCTGATTTAATAGTAGCTCTTCCCATTGTTGTATTGCTAGTTGTATTGTGTCTGTCTGTTCTCTGGATGTGTTTTTGTTGAGCGAGAGAAATTCAATAAAACAGTACGTCAAGCTTGATAGTGTGTCGAGGTTGTGCTATATCCTTGCCATGTAAGATATCTGTTCCCAAAGTATGATGTATTGCGCTGATAATGTTATCAATGGTTTGTGTGGTGATCAAATGTTTTTTGGTGGACCAAAAAAAAAAAAAATAAGCAAAAAGGGGAATAATAAACGTGAATGGATAAAACTACTAATCACCGTTCAAAACCTGATGGTGTCAAGAAACTTCGATGATGCACAACGTAGAGAGGTAAAAATACAGCTTATTGATACGTCATTAATGTATGGACTTTATTGATGAATCTCTGAGGATCAATTTATTCGTCAAGATGACACCATATCACCCTAAGTGAAAAGAACCACACTCAACAACGAATCACGACGTTAGATTTTTGTTCACGGAATTGAGCATGTGTCTCACGTAGAGCCATATGATGCTCAACAAAATCCCCCTTTTCGCATCCGGCCATTTTTTGTTTATCGAAAGCCGGCATGATTTCAGTCTGGACCAGAGCACAACATAACACTTTTGATTTGGAGGTTATTAAGATCAAATCAAGTTACGTTTTTGAAGGAGCTTTTTAAGAAAATTTTGTATTATCATCTAAGAGAAGCGTATGTCACAAAAGGATAGCAAGAATGCTAGTGGCTCAGTGGGCTTTACGAATAATAGTTATTCGTCCATGGGTGACTTTGTGAAGAAACTCCCCATCAGGGTGTTGAAATGGATCACTCACGATACTAGGTGAGGATTTTATTATTGCAAATCGGCCGATTCTGTGTTTGAGCATTACAGAGTGACGGTCCTCCTCAATATGGTAGAGCCCATTTGAATGAGTATGCTCGATCAGTACACAAAAGCCCAGATTTGGAAATACGATTTGATTATCACAATGTCTCTTTCCGTTCGGTGCCTTGTGGAATAGGCATGACCATAGGGATGGAAGCTGTACAAAGTAATGCACACTTCGCTTTATGCTATTCAATATTTTGAATTTCGAAAGTGGGGTAGGAGGTCAACTAATTTTGGTTGCAGTAGGTTTTTTGTCTGAAGCATAACAGAATTACTTTTTCTTTTGCATATCAGAACTTAATACCAATATGCTCTAACATAGCAATTTTTGTGCAAACCAAAACCTACGTTCTCAGTATCAAACTCCAATCACAATCAAGCTGCTTCTTTTTTCATGTTTTCAAAATGTATAAATACCACACACATTCACGAAAACACCATTTCTTCCTTGTTCTTTTGGTTACTCCAATTCAAAAATGTTTAATCGTGCGGTATCGGAAGACGACTCATGTCTTTGGTCACAAACATTATCATCAAAAGAGCCAAACATTATCAAGTTTGATACATCCAAGTGGAGGAAACTTTCAAAAAATCAAGGTGATTCAGTTGGCTTTTTATTTGACATCGGTGCTGGAGATTATGATGTGACGATTCCAGGTCACACTGGTGTTAGAAATTACCTGGTTGAGGATGTTGGGAACAATGCAGCTGAACAGGGACGACAAAATGACAGATTACAACTTGTTGATTTGAAAGATGATGATGATAATGGATATGATACCATAGAGAATGAAATTTTTGGATTAGGTGACTTGGAGCGTGCAACGAATGAAGCAAACACGCCACATAATCATTTTGAGATGGCGACATCACCTACATTTGAACTTCCATTTGGAGTGGATAATGTATTTGAAAGTATAGAAAGACGCCAACAAGACAATGCTTTAGCTCATTACTCAGCTACATCATCTCAACGATTCATTGATTTGAAAAATCGACATGAAGTAAGCATTTTCACCCGTCAACGTTATGGTAATAACTACAACGGATTTGATGAGGATACATATCACCCCATTAAGAACAATCCAAAAGGAAGAAAACGGGAAGCTTGGAAAGAATCGTTCCAGGCTATTGGCAGCGTGTTTAAAAATAGATTAAAACAAAAACAATCAGTTACGAAGCTAGTTCCAAGATCAAGTGTGACTAATCAAGAGGAAATAGATGCAGAGACCCAATTATTGGTTGACCATTTTGCTGGAGTATGTACACCTGCTGAAGTTTTGGAAGGTGTTCAGTTGAGACTGAGTGTGCCGGTGATGTTGCTGAGATTGGGATTGATGGATGCAGGAGTGTGACATTTTACAAGTTGGTTTGCCAAGTTTATGTTGCTTTCAATCTGTATTATGTAGACATCGTCATACATACTATTTATATTATTAATGTTATAGACCCAACAATCCAATAGTTGAACCAAATACAAGAGAGTTTAACAAAACGATACAAAAAAATGGATCTTTGAATTATACAAACTAAGTAGTCTCAAAATCTCTAGCTAAATCAAAACACGATCGGAAAGCAAAATAAAACAGGTGGAAAAGGCCGAGGTAGCATTGTTATACCTTTGAGAGAGTTGATATTGAGCTTGACTTTTCCCAAAAAACACCTCTTGCTACAAATCAACACATACCTTTTTGGCCCCAATCGCACTTTGAATTTCCACTGCTTCTCTACTTTCTGTACCCATGTTTTCTCTCTCTCTCTCTCTCTCTCTCTCTCTCTCTCTCTCTCTCTCTCTCTCTCT
>OGTJ01000163.1_pt1 | contig 34151 bp, 19 predicted proteins | sample 1574611 | NCBI WGS metagenome assembly OGTJ01 (sample SAMN03295858, study PRJEB24534) | human gut metagenome | isolation source: fecal sample 1 from infant 9 | host: Homo sapiens | place: USA: Pittsburgh, PA | collected 2014-07
CATTACTATCACTACAACAGTTTATCACAGGGTTCAGAGTCCTCCATTCTCATTTAAACTCCTACAGACTCTGCCAAGAAACACATCCAACTCAAACACATCAAGCTCAAACACAACGAGGTGAAAGCTTTTGGCCACACATTTCCCCAGAAAGCTTTTTTTCCATCTTTCTGGGCAACACCTGGAGAAGTGATTGGACTCAACGCCCCATTGATTCTGAATGTGAAAACAGCCGCTGAGTGGGTCTTGTGGAAACTAGGGTTTCTTTGCTGATGGTAGTCAGATATACTCAATGGAGGGAAGAGTTTTGGTTCTAAATGGGATGAATCTTACAAACGGAGGAAGTGAACTTGTGATTAAAAACTTGTCCAAATGATTTCAACACTGGTACGTTAATAACTGTCATATTCCATGGCTAACAAAGAACTTCTAGCTGTTGAGTTGAGGAGATACGTCCTGTTATTTCTGTTGTGCAGGACTAACATTCAAACCCAGGCAGCTCAATAGAAGATTCATGATGGTTACCCGATGAGTCAAGTTTTCAAAGGCATTTTAATTCCAAGCGTCATTTTGAGCTTGTGTCTTTTATTTTGATTATCCCTCACTTTCAAATTAGATGGTTCCGTTTTGTTTACTTTCCTGATTTGATACAGTTTAATTTCCCTATTTGTTGGGTTAAGAGGACCCCCAATGGTTGAAGGCATGTCAAGTTGTCTTGTTGATTTTCTGAAAAACTCCAGTTTCCCTTGTTGAGTCCCAAGATTTTGATCTTCAATCTATTCTTCTAATTCACCCATATGTTGAATTAATATCCCAATGAAATTGATAAAGAGCCCAACTCTCTCCCAGTATATAATCTCTGATCAATATAAGTGTTGTGTTGTTTGTGTTTTGAGATGAAGGTCTCTAAAAGCTGATGAGAGTATTTTCGCTATACAGATTTCATTGGAATGGGTGTGTAGCTAAGTCTGATGGTCAATTCCTCAATGGCAACTAAACATCTCTCCGCAACAATCTACAACAATTGTACTAGCGACATTATAATATTATTGTACAGCTATGTATTCAAACAAAACCAATTTCCGATGTTTTGATAACCCAATATTCATTAAAGACAACAAAATTCATTCACATGAGACACTTCTATCAGACGCTGATAATGCGTCTACAACGTCAGTATATGGCTAGTATACGGCGCATCTAGAGGGCCAGATAGCAAATGCACTCTTAAAGATTCTCACAAAATAGTTAAAACTCCACTTTCTCTCGATAAATACAGCGTGATCAAATCATCAGAGGCGAAAAGCACTCTTAAGCAGCAATGGTGACTTCGACATCTACACCTGGTTCAATAGTGATCTGAGTAATCTTCTTGACAGTGGCAGCTGGAGCTTGCAAGTCAATAACTCTCTTGTGGATTCTCATTTCATAAGCATCCCAAGTCTTAGAACCTTCACCATTTGGAGCCTTTCTGGTGGTGATTTTCAAAACCTTGGTTGGCATTCTAACAGGTCCCTTCTTAACAATGTTGCTTTGAGAAGCGTTTCTGATGATGTTAGCAGAAACATTCTCCAATTGCTTGACCTTGGTGGAGGTTAAGGTGATTCTGATCTTGTGAATTTGTTGTTCTGGTTCTTGTTCTAACTTCTCCTTGTTGATTGGGGCAGACATCTTGATGTGGTTCTTTTTAGTTGACGTTGTTGAAGAACTAGAACAAATGTGTGAATCGTCTCTAGGTTGAAAATTGAAAAAAAAAATTCCCACGAGAGAGTGAGAGAGCACGCTGATAATATTCGTTACACAAAAATCATTTCAGTAACTTCTGTGTTACAGGGCTGTAGCCCTAAATATAGGTCAGCTTGTTGCTAGTTTATAAATGAAAAGGATAAAGTCGGTATTTCTATATCAGAGATACGATAAATCTGTCACTCGACTTGAGCTACAACGGTAGCTCATAAGTTTGCTTTGTGTGACTTGAAGTTGAAACCAGAGTAGCTTGGAGTTGATTGTTTCCTTATAATGAGCACTTATTGGAAACACGATTCGACATGCAAGCGGTCCTTTAGTTAAATGTAATGCCCGAGTGGCCAATGTATCGCCACTATGGACATGCCTGAGTACTACTAGATGATCATGGCATTCCCGATTCCTAACATGAAGTTAGTACTAGCTCAACCAAAAACTAAAGTTCAACTCAGAAATCAATTATATTGGTTTTCTCCATTTCTGTTTTAGGATTGTCAGAGAGATTCCCAATTGAAAAAAAAATTCATCATATTGAATAGCTGTAACATACTCTTTGTATTCGTATTGAGTTGTCGTAAAGAGGATCAAAAGTAGGGTGAAAGCAAATTTTCAAAACAAATTCTAAATGCTTTCTCTAATGTGGTGGTAGCTACCATGTGCTTTTTGAGAATTTGCAATCACTAAATCTCCTTACATTTCTTTACAAAAGACTCTCTACCATTGAAGAGGGAGCATGTCATCTCTATACATTACCAGTATTTGCAAAAGCTAACCTTTTCAACTTTCCTCTTTTTTGGGCGGCTCCACCTCTCCAAAACCTATTTACAAATACCTTGAGTTCAATGATTGACCTCATCTTCTTCTCCTCTGAGCTGCCTCCTTTTCCAATCCTCCAACTACTTTCCACATCAATTGCAAATCATCCGGAGTAGAGTAGCCACTAGTTGCCCATCTGATCTTACCATTAGGATCAAGGATGTAGATATAACCTGATGTTTGATTGTCGCAATGTAACTGCTCCCTAATCTCTGGAGGCAATATATGCAATGGCAATATGAAATAATTCTTATAACGCTCAGGTGAAATCATTTTTCTCAAATTGGATAAAGACAAGTTCAAGATAAATCCTTTGAGCCAACTCGATGGCATATTGACATCAACAATTTGGAAATTGGGAAATTTTTCTATGAATTTTCCATAATCTGTAGTATAATAGTCCTCTTCGCCAACTTTAAAGTACGAATTTGTGCACTTCTCACCTATTACTGTTGAATATAATCTCACTATGCTGTACTTCTTGTTAAGAACATCGTATAGACTGTTCAGCTTTCCTGTCAAAGTCTTCGCAATAAAGTCAGGAAAGCATAGCGACTTGTCCTGCTTGAACCACGAAATTGGAGGCTTGAATATTTTACCTTTCGTATTCTGAAATGACTTTATATCGTAAATTGGTGAGTGTTTGATGTCGTAGTCGAGATTCTTTTGCCTCCTCTCTTTAGCTTGAGCTCCGAATAGTTCCTGTCCAATATTCGCAAAGGAGTATGTGTCAGACAATTTATGATTGAGCAAGACCGGTTTAGTCAACCCAATGGGTCGCGTTATTTCATAAGAGTCCTCTTGCGCAGGTTTTGACACTTCTTGAATCGTATTCACAAATCGCGGTTGTGACTTTTGTTGAAAGAAACGCAAAGACGTACTCAATGGTCTCGTCCCAAGTCTGGTTGCGCTCATGGTGTGTGCGTGTGTGTGTGTGTGAAGGACAAAATCTCTCAAAGAGTGTACACATTTGCTCTCTTTATCCTCACTTTTTTCTGGATGGTAGTAAACAATCGGTGTGAGCGATATAATCAACAACTGACAAAATTTTCCCAACCAATGTTTTTTTTTGCTGATCAAAGAGGAGTCCTTCTTGAAATCATCTACGTCACATCGCATTCGAGAGCCTTATATAAGAAGAAGAAAGATCTTGCATTTTTTTAACATATTGTCATGTCTATACAGCTAAGAGATGGTTTGATAAACCAGCTGTTGGATCGTGTCCTTGAAGACCTTTTGGTGAGGTTCGTTGTCAATGTTCCAGAGGAAGACTTGTCTTCAATAGAGAGGGTATTTTTCCAAGTGGAAGAGGCGCACTGGTTTTATTTGGACTATGTACGCCAATTGGATCCTAGTCTACCTTCTATGAAAATGAAGACTTTTGCTTCCAAACTTTTGGAGAAATGTCCTCTAATATGGAAATGGGGAGATCCTTCCGATGCATTAGCAAGGTTTGGAAAATACAAGAGCACCATCCCCGTAAGAGGAGTTGCATTGTTCAATAAGGATTTGACAAAGGTGTTATTAGTCAAAGGAACAGAGTCGAATGCATGGTCATTCCCCAGAGGAAAGATATCTAAAGATGAAAGTGATGTCGATTGTGCTGTGAGAGAGGCCGAGGAAGAAATAGGGTTCAATTGTTCGGAATTGATAGACAAGAATGATTATGTTGAAAGGACAATCAAAGGTAAAAATTACAAGATTTTTCTTGTGAAGAATGTGTCGGAGGACACCCATTTTGAGCCAGTTTCTAAGTATGAGATTTCTCAGATCAAATGGTTTGACATCAAGTCGGTGCAAAAGAAGGTCAAGTCTAATCCGAACAATTTTTTCATAGTAGCAACAATAATCAAGCCGGTTATGAAATGGGTCAGTAAGAACAAGGGAGTGTTGAGTGAGGAGGAGCTCATGCAGCAGGCAGAGATCAAATTAAAGAAATTAATGGGATTAAACAAATGCGAAGAGAATGTGGATGCAGGAAGGGAATTGCTCAACATTTTGCAACGTGCAAAACCAGCATCAAGAACAGAGGACATTCCACAGGAATCGACAAACGCCGAGACTTCTCAAACTGGTATTACCCCAATGGTCAATGTACGTCTTCCACCACACCTTCAAAACCAAATCCCATTTTTCACAGGCGCCAATTACCCCCATGCCCCTTTTTTCATGCACCCGATGGCTAACAGCATGGCGCAAGCTCCCCATTTTCCACAACCTGGATTTTTCCACCCTCACCAACAACATAACCAGCAATTACCACCTAATCCTGAAAACTTGTCGAAGCCCATAACGCATTCAAAAGAGTTGTTATCCATCTTGACAACCAAGAATGAGGCCAAGAAAGAGGATGTGGGTGTAGTACGAAAGAGTAGTGCTGATTCTAGAAATATAAGGTCAAGAGCCCAGCAGCTAATGAGTGTATTTCCCAAGAGAAAAGAGGCAGCGGAAGCAAAAGAAGTCAAAGTGGAGAAGAATAAGGCACATTCAAGAAGTGCAAGCCCTGCAAACAATGGACCAATTTCAATTCTAGATAAAAAAGAGTCCCAACTGGACAGATCAACACTGAATAAGTCCACGCCTAAAGATAAGGCTGCATCCAAGTTATCACGACAACAACCATCCAACGAGATCGAAGAGTCTATTCGCTCATCGTATCATCGTCAGCCAGTCGTTGGGCAAAAGATCAAGCTACTCAAGAGATCGGATAACCAAGACTCAAAGGATCTTTTAAACTTATTGGGAGGACCTAAAAAGGAGACTACAGGAAAATCTGATGAATCCGGTGCAGTAGAGCCAAATGACGTTCACCAAATCCAGAATGTGGCAATTTTCAAAGGGAATGGTGATGCAAATGGATCAAAACTTCCCGAAACACAGCCCGCCACTGATCGTGCCGCTTCGCAACAATTGCTAGGCTTTTTACATAGAGAGACACCGTCCAAGGCTTCTGAAGATGGGGGGAAGAAGGCAAGCGGGATTGCTGATGTGTTGAACAAAGAGACTCGCGATCATGATATCACACCTAGAGTGGTATCTCCGACAAGGGATTTCCTTAGTTTACTCAAGAAACCAAATATTACCGATTCACGTGATACATCAAGTGTCGAACCTTCTCCTTTAGGAAGCAAGCCTTCGAAGCAACAGCAGCAGCAGCAACAACCCCAACAACACAAAATTCAATCTTCAACTTCTGCAAACAAGTTACTTAGTTTACTCGGAAGAAATCCATCCGACGGTGGTAAAGGAAGTATGAATCAGGATATTTGGAGCAGTCAAGATAAGAGGCCAAGCATAACCTCGCCAAATGCGTTAGCCAGTATACAAAAATTTGACAGAGAAGTTGGTAGCAATCAAGCTACATTATCGAATACAATTGCATCCCCGGTTTCAGATAATTGGGGGTTTTCTCAAAACGAACCGTATCAACAGCCGCAACAAATGCAACAAATGCAGCAATCACAACAATCGCAACAACCGGAATTATCCACCACAAATGCATATGCATTGAACGACATTCTAAGAAACGACGATGCGCAAAAGTCACTGAATTTGAGCGATATGTATAAAGCAGGAGGAAACAGTGCACAAGTCACCCAAAATCGTGTGTATGCACCTACACAAGAGCAACAAGAGAATCATTTTGACAATTTTGAAGATTTCGAGGATTTCGAAGATTTTGATAATTTTAATGCATTCAATGACAAATATGTATTTGAAGAAGAGTCATTGCCCAAAACCTTTAATAATTTTGATGTTGATAGTGATGACGAAAATATTGAAGGTCATGCTGCAATGCATAACAAGCAACAAACCCATCACTTTGAACGAAACCAGCGTCCGCAACACTCACAGCAGTCTTACTATCAAAGTGCCGGTCTGTTTCAACAACCACAAGAGCTAAATAAAGCCACAAATGGAGGTAACTCTGGTACTTCCAAGTTAGCGGAACCTAAATTTAATCTTTCTACATCTACACGATCAACCATTGGCCTAAATGATCAATCGGAAAATCCAGGTAAAGGATTATTGGCATTATTGAATCGAGGAAAATCTTGACTAATGTATAGTTTTGTAATATTAAAAGAAACGATTCTTGATTAAATACTGAAAAACTCTCTGGCATTGGTTTTGATTGCCTTTCTCTGTCGTTGAGGCTTCTCTTCATCAGTATACAGCTCCCAAATGTTTGACATATCGATGAATGTTGATCTCTCGTAAACAAAAGTTGTTCTGTTTTTGTTACTCTTTAGGGATCTGTTTCGTAGATTCCAAGCTTCTTCCATGTTGTGTGAGTTGTATAGCTCTTTCGCTATGAATATGTCGAGAATGGGGGTTTTAGAAACGAGTTGATTTGGTGAACATGACCGACTCAGCGTTGTCCCCAGCCTCGTCTCCAGCCTCGTCAACGCATTCAAGCTTAGTCCCATTGGCATAGTTTGAACGATCCTCATTCTACCTGAATCCATAAGTTGCCAATGTTTGTGATCAAGCTTGAAATCGAGTTGTATATAACTCAATTTGCAAGATTGAAACAGAATCGCATCAAGAAACTTCATCGCTCCTGTAGGTGTCACTTTTGTATTTGATAATTTAATCATTCTCAATTGATTCAACTTAGTGCTATTACCAATACAGAAGCCCAAATGTTGCAAAAACACGTCATCAACATCGTGGTTTGATAAATCGACGCAAATCAAATTGGGGATATTGAAAATCAGAAAGTATTCTTCCTTGGGCATTTTTGATTGTTGTTGAGACATGTCCCAAATAACAAATGATTTCAACTCAGCCAAATTGTGAATCATTTCAGAAATCAATATGTTGGAGAATAAACTCTCAACCCGATGTAGTCGATTTTGAGGAATTTGAGTGAATGCAATAGTTTCATCACGAACATCTACAATGTGTGCTTTATGGCTTTTGAAATCGGGCAAATGTCCAAAATTTTTAAGAAACAATGTGTATACTTGGATTGAATCTGTGTTTGTAGCCAAGATCATTGTCCAACCAATTTTCCAAATGGACCAGGGCAAAGTTGCCAACAACTCGGGTGATAATTTGGATGCTTGGGAGGCAATGGTTTCAGCAGATAGGTGTCGTAGTGATCGTAATGCTCTGGAGCTTTTCAGTTGAGTTAGTCCACTAGGTGTGACTCTATCCCATGAATACGATCCTGTTGTCAATTGAGTGTCGATAAAGTTCAAATTCAGCTGTCCATGGATGGCATATTTAGTTTCGAGTGATTGTACGTCCTTGTTGACAAACTCTTTGAACTTATCTTGCCTTTTGTATCGCTTGGTTATACCCCTACTCTTTGTCTGCTTGTAATATCTTGACCGGTGTTTCATTACAACTAAATATCTCTTTTATATATGTAAACGTTTTTTGTTGTTGGTTGTATTTGCAACTTTATTTTGTGTTTCTCTTTCTCTCGCGACGCTGGAAATTCGTGATGAGCTTTTTCCTTCATTGACACTACAACTCCCTCGAGCACCTTACGAATTACATTAATATGAAGTTGGACACTTCTCATATGAGGTATTTAACCTCCGACGATTTCAGGGTATTACAAGCAGTAGAATTAGGCTCAAGAAATCATGAGTTAGTTCCGACCCAAATGATCCATTCGATATCAGGAATGAAAGCCCCATCAGGTACACAAAGGGCGATTGGAGACTTGGCTAAATTGAAACTAGTTGCTAGGTTGCGAAATGCTACATATGATGGGTTTAGGTTGACGTATAATGGATATGATTATCTCGCTTTAAAATCGATGTTGAATCGAAATACATTGTACTCAGTCGGGTCCACCATTGGTGTTGGAAAAGAATCAGATATTTATTCAGTTAGTGATCCACAAGGTGTGCAAAAAGTTTTAAAAATCCACCGTCTTGGTAGGACTTCATTCAAGACTGTTAAAAACAACCGTGATTACTTGAAAAATAGACACACTTCAAATTGGATGTACTTGTCACGATTAGCAGCGGCAAAGGAATATCAATTTATGCAGATACTTTACGACAATGGGTTCAATGTTCCGCAACCATTTGATTACTCTAGACATTGTGTAATGATGGAATGGATTAAAGGAATACCAATGAAGCAGTTAAACACTGGTAACATTGGTAAATTAGACTACAAGAAATTGTATTCCGATCTTATGTGTTTTATCGTCAAGCTAGCTAAATCAGGACTAATCCATTGTGATTTCAATGAATTCAACATTATAATCAGGGACCCATCTGAGTCAAACAAGACAAGTGATTTTGTCGTTATTGATTTCCCGCAATGTGTATCTATTGAACATCCAGATGCAAAGACGTATTTCGATCGTGATGTACAAGGTATTCGAGATTTTTTCAAGAAAAAATTCAAGTATGATCCTCAACATGACTCGACTATGTTTGATACTGATGGATATGGAGATGGTTACAAGTATGCGTATCCTAACTTTAAACGAGATGTCATTAGAGAAAAACTGTTGGATGTAGAGGTTGAGGCTTCAGGATATGCGAAAAAAAGGACTGGTAAGCAGGAGGTTAAGGATTTGGAGAAGGCGGTGATGGGAATGAGAATCACAGCTGATGAAACTGACGAATTATCTGAATTTGAAGATGACGACGAGGAGGCATATGACGAAGAAGATGAGGAAGCAGACGATGACGACGACGACGACGATGAGGAGGGCGATTACTATGAAGAGGAAGATGTGCAATTTAGTGACAACGATGCTGCACACGAGGAAGAAAATGAAAAAATCATAGCTGCTCTATCCGCCGGAGACAAAAACCTCAAAATGGACAAACTAGGTAATTATATACTCGATGAATAGACTAGAGCTACAACACTTCACAGATATACTGTATTCCAACAACGTTGTGTATTTTTACCTATTTCTTTTCTTTTCTCTCTTTTTTGAAACGTGAAAAATTATACAGATTATAAACGTATATGCACTCCCTGTCTCTTACATTCTCTTACCCACTCGCTCTTTATCTCTGTCTCTCTCCTTGGGCTACTTAACGAGTGGCCATACCTTTAGTGACAGCTCTCTTCAAAGTCAATTCAGCTTTTCTATAATCATCAGCAGATGAGTCTTCAATTTCCAAAGTTTGCAAAGCATCAGACAAAGCAGCTTCAATCTTGTCCTTGGCAGATTTCTTCAATTTAGCACTCAAGACTGGGTCGGTGACAGTTGATTCAACTGAAGCAACATAAGCTTCCAATTTTTGTTTTTGTTCGTGTCTCTTGGCAAAAGCATCATCAGAAGATTTGAATTTTTCAGCATCATTGATCATCTTTTCAATTTCTTCAGTTGATAATCTACCAATAGAGTTGGAGATGGTGATGTTGGCGGATCTACCGGTGGATTTTTCAACGGCAGTAACCTTCAAGATACCATTGGCATCAACTTCGAAAATGGCTTCCAAAACTGGTTCACCAGCTTGCATTGGTGGGATGTTCTTCAAGTCAAATTCACCCAACAAGGTGTTTTCGGTACAATTGACACGTTCACCTTGGTAAACTGGGAATTGAACGGTGGTTTGGTGGTCAGCAACGGTGGTAAAAGTTCTTCTCTTGATGGTTGGAACAGTGGTGTTTCTTGGAACAACTGGAGCAAAGACATTACCTTGCATAGCAACACCAAGGGACAATGGGATAACATCCAACAACAACAAGTCCTTGGTTTCATCATTAGTAGATTGACCAGTCAAGATAGCACCTTGAACAGCAGCACCATAAGCAACAGCTTCATCAGGGTTGATTGATTTTTCCAATTGTTTACCATCAAAGAAGTCAGACAACAATTTTTGAACTTTTGGAATTCTGGTTGAACCACCAACAAGGACAACTTCATCAACTTGAGACTTGTTAACCTTGGCATCCTTCAAAACTTGTTCAACTGGTTCCAAAGTAGACTTGAACAAAGCAGCATTGATATCTTCGAATCTAGCTCTGGTGATATTGGCGGAGAAATCTTCACCATCAAACAAAGAGTCAATTTCAACAGTTGTTTGAGTACCAGAAGACAATGATCTCTTTGCTCTTTCACAAGCAGTTCTCAATCTTCTTAAAGCTCTAGCGTCACCGGAAATGTCCTTACCAGATTTTTTCTTAAATTCATTCTTGAAGTGTTCCAACAAGTTGGTGTCGAAATCTTGACCACCCAAGTGAGTATCACCAGCAGTGGCTTTAACGGTGAAAACACCACCAGTAATGTTCAACAAGGAAACATCAAAAGTACCACCACCCAAATCGAAAATCAAAACATGTCTTTCCTTTTCGGATTTACCAGCACCCAAACCATAGGCAATGGCAGCAGCAGTTGGTTCATTGATAATTCTCAAAACGTTCAAACCAGCAATGGCACCAGCATCCTTGGTAGCTTGTCTTTGAGCGTCATTAAAGTAAGCTGGGACAGTGATAACGGCTTTTTCAACCTTTTTACCAATTTTAGCTTCAGCAATTTCCTTCATCTTGGTCAAAACCATTGAAGAGATTTCTTGTGGGGAAAAAGTCTTGGTTTCATCCAAGTATTCAACCTCAATTTGTGGTTGTCCATTGACATCAATAACCTTGAATGGCCATGACTTGATATCCTTTTGAACGGATTCATCATCAAAAGCTCTACCAATTAAACGCTTAGCATCAAAAACAGTGTTTTTTGGGTTCAAAGCAGCTTGATTCTTGGCAGCATCACCAATCAATCTTTCTTCACTAGTAAAAGCGACAAAAGAAGGAGTGACTCTGTTACCTTGTTCATTGGCAATAATTTCAACTGCAGAGTCGTATGTAGCGACACATGAGTAAGTAGTACCTAAATCGATACCAATAGCACCTTGGAAAACACCGTCAGCCATAATTGTAAAAAAAACTAGTTAATTATACTATGAAGGGGGGGGAAGGGAAGGTGGAAATTTAGTTGAAAGAAGGAAGAAAGGGAAAAAGAGGGAGATGTGAAAAACTTTTTCAATGAAAAGAAGCAGAGTGAAAATTTTTAGAGAGACAGACACTACACAAAAAAGAAATTAATGAAAATCTTCATCTTTTCCCTTTTTCAATGTGGTAGCGTCGTATGTCGAAGTATTGGAGTGGTATTGAATTAGATAAGCAATTATGTAATCATATATATACAATAAAACACATACACGGGGTACCTTGTTACCCGGATTACCTACCCAGAGAACAGAATGATACTTTTTGCAACCAATCAACCAACCCAACCAACATTTGACACAACTATTCTTAAGCAGTGAAAGAGGCACATACAACTCATTACTGGAGGGCAATGTGGTACTTACATGCGACTACGTATATATATATATATATATATATATATATATATATTTATAGACAATCTGCAATCACAATGATTCATCAGCCAACACACATTGGTGTATCTCATAAACAGCGATATCAACATTCTTCTTCAACCCATTTATGGTCACCTCTTGTCTTTGATTTTTTTTACCAACAAACCTCATATTTTCAATCACACTCTGTTCATAAGGATTCAGATCGATATGAATCCAACATTTCAGTTGTATACGTATCGAATCCAATCTTGAACCACCAGGACCCAAAATTTGTTTAATTTCACGTCGAGTAAATGATAACGTGGTTGAAATCAGTGACATCAAATTAGACACATCTCGACCTTCTAAAGGTACAATTTTGTGTTTGCCAAGATTGGAGATCTCATCTAGGGTTGTGATTTGCGGTGTATATATCATAGTCTCCATCTTGTCACTAGATACAACCAATTGCAAAATCTCATCAGTTAAATTTGGTTGGTGAAGGGTTATGATTCCGTTGCTGAAACATCCACCAAATTTGAAACTTTGAGTTAATGACCCTCTCAATCGGATAATAGCACAGTGACTTGGCAACTGAAATTTGAGTAGTAAATGTAAGAAATCAATGGTATATCTCACAGTAAAGTTTAGATTCCAATATGGACACCCCATATGTTTCTCAATTAACAAATTGGCACTTGAATCTGCCGTACTGAGTATTAGACTCCCACTTTCAATCAAGCTTTGAAGAAGTTGGGACAATGTGGATGTTGTTAACACGATTGAAAGTGGTTGTTTCCCCTCCTGTTTGAGATCTAATAATGACGGAGTGATTTTGAATCGAAGTATATCGGATGACAATAGCATCTGTTGCATGGACGATTCCACCAAAGAGTCCGACTCACCCATTTAAGCTTATCTACTGTCTATTATATGTTCGTGTCGGAAACCCATCAAGAGGGTGTTGACTTCTTTTTTTTTTTTTTATTTTGCAGCAAAGATCACACACACTCACCAGATCGAGCATTTTTTAAAACCCAACATCTTTATTACCTTTCCCATTTTGTAATTAGTGTATTAAAAGCTATATGTATGTTCTACTTGCCAGCATCTTTCATCCGTTACCTCTTTCCCCTCCTCCATGACGTTATCCCCATCCCACAGGTTCAATTATCCCCACTGTAAACTCCCTTTGCCACATCATACAAGAACTGATACTGATAAACAGTTTGCACCATCATCATTCTTTGTGTCCTCAACTGGAAAACTGCCTTGTATATCAAATCCTTTGTATGATTGGTATCAAGAATTTCTTTAAACTTGTCTCTATCGCGAAACAAATGATCGTAAACCATAAAAGTACCTGATCTTCCAACACCTGCAGAACAATGAATTATGGGGATAGGTTGAGTTTTTTGTGATTCAGTACTAGTTTGCTTAATCTCGTTTATGTGGCGAGATAAATTAGCCAAAGGTGCAACTGATGGTGGTACTTTGGCATCTGCCCATTTATAATAATAGAAATGATATACTTTTTTGGTCTTGAGTCCTGACTTGAGTTCAAACTCAGTCAACAAATAATCCTCGTTAGCATCGTACGTTTCATTCACATTCTTGATTGTTAAATCGTCCAATGCAATACCATCTTCAAGGTTTTCTTGCTGAAACCCCCAAGTTTCACCCAACTCTGGCCAATATCTATCACATTTAACCATCCCTTGTTCCTCAAGTGGCGTAACCATGGCAATTATGATAACATCGTTGCCCTGTTTCTCCAGTTCATTAAAACACATTGACCAAAAATGATTTCTTGTTGTATCCAATGGTCCCTGGCACGCAATGTATCGATTAATCAAAGTATCACCTTTGATCTGTAGTTTTATGTATGATGCATTAATATAATCGGAATAAGTCGTTTCATTCTTGACTGGTAGTTTGACCCTAGCCTCATTCCAGGGCATAACATTGCTGTATCGATTTCGATCCTTGTTTCTTTTAGATATTGCTGCTGTAAGGGCCCAAATGGATTCAGTAGGGTTATTCAATCCATCAATGATTCGATTTGATTCAATTTCGTTTAGTTCATCAAACTTGTCACGTTGCTGTTGTGGTGTGATTGTAAGTAAAGTAGGCAACTTACCATCACGCAGTGTTTTGGGCGTAAGCAGCTTATTATTTGACGATGTAGTGCTGTTACTATTGTTGCTGTTGTTGTTGCTGATACGAATTATTGGTTTCTTGAATACATTCATTCTCGTGAATGTGAATGCAAATGATGAAGCACTGCTCAAGTGCATCCCCCCTGGTAACCTTTTCCTTTTTTTTTTTTTTTTTTTTTCCTTTGTGAAGGGGTTGTTAGTTTTCTTTTGTGTGTGATTTGATTTCTTTAACAGCCCTGTGCGTGATCGTGTAATCAGGTAGTCTTTGATCTCCCTTGTTGCTACTCGTGAGGATAGGTTATAGTATGCCAATGACCTTGGTGGTAGGTAAGTTGTATAGTGAACAAAGTTGGAAATCAAGAAGAATTGTTGCTGAGAAAAGAGTTTAAATTGTATGGGATCTCCAAAAAGCAAAAACAAATAGAATTTTCCACGGCACACGGCGGATCACACAAACAAAATGCAACGTGCATAGAGAATACATTAGAAAGGAAAGCAAACCAAAATGTAAAATCATACCATTTTCCTTGATAGATATACATCTGCACATTATGCGTCGTGTTGATAGTGATTGATTGATTTCTAGAAAAAGACAACGCAGGGCCAATCGCCTTTACGAAATGTCCATGTAACGTAATCATTATCACCTCTTTAGAGGCGTGGGGCCAGACATGTATGAATACAAAAACACCTACATCTTTAACTGTTAAAAGCAGCTTAAACGGAAGTCCAGTGTTTTGAAATAGATGTCAATTTTTTTTTAGTCGTTATCTATCTTCCCCACCGTCTTATCATCACCTCTCCCTTCAATTTTTAAATCCGATACGGTTAACTAAAAAGAAGAGAGAGTCTTTAATCCGCGATCTTTTAGGTTTGTGCGCTACCGTTGTCAATTCCCGAGAAATTTTTCTCTTTTTTGCAATCAAATATCACAACTTGATGCGCAAAAGACAGTCTTGATATACTTGCTAACAATCTATTAAAGACAAAATTAATTCAGAATGCCTCGTTTGGAAAATAGTGAGGTCAGAATCACGATAGCTACGTGGATTTTCTATTCGAGATATAGAATGAAAAATACTGCTTTTCAAGGTTTACACGGGCGCCAGCTTGATGAAAAGGAATGCCATTTCTTGGGGAAAAAGAGTGTTCGAAATTAAGAGGTGACTGAGTTTTTCCAAGATTGGCCTGTGTGAGTAGGGGCATCTCGGTGGCATATTTGTCTAGAACAACTTCGTGATATATTTTTGCGTAAAATCTGGAGTAAACTTTTGATTACATGGGCAGTACTCACGGTTTTCAGTTTATTAATGCGCACGTTTCTATACCGAAGCATTGAATATTGAAGGATGAACAAGATACATATAAACCGTATTGTAAAATATGAACCATGTGAAACAAAACTTCCAATGCTATGGTGATAATAATTTCTTCAGTTGATGTGCTTAGAGCATCACTCATCAGCATGTTCCTCAATCAACCTGAATTGAGACAGCGTCCTAAGCCGTTGCAACTCATTTCTCATAAGGACCAATTTTACGGACGCAATACGTGGGTTTCTGGACTTTTAATGTACCCTATCGCGATAATTTCAACAAATGCACATGACGTGGGAGTCAGCGGTGCATGCCCATGCAAAAACTTTTGGAAAAAAAATTGGCCTGGCTAGCTCAATCGGCTAGAGCGTGAGACTTTTAATCTCAAGGTTGCGGGTTCGAGTCCCGCGTCGGGCTCTACTTCAAACTTTTTTTCTTTTTTCGATAAGCTTTGGCGTATCTATTCCTTTTTTTGAATATCAGGGGGAGTGTGATCCTTCTGGATGTAACAATACATCTTAAAAACCTTTCAATCATTCAGTCTTGTGTGTAAGTTTACGTATCTGCTATATATTCTACAAGAAATGACGTGGGTGCAAAAAAAAAAAAACTCAATTTACCCAAACCCCCGATATACCGACAAATGCGAAGATAAATCTCATTCTCCTAATTTTTGCTACCTTTAAGCACAGAACACGAGGGTTAGCAAATTAGAGGTAGCATCCATTTATCAAACCGTATCGCTTCATGCAGATGTTGCCCCATATTTAATTTAGAACGATAAGAAAGTATCAGCAGCTTTTTATATGTGTATGCTATTTAGTGAAAGGACCTAAAGTAAACTTTATACAAGCATTATCGATTTTGTGGTATACTATTACATCCAATCAAATGAATGGTAATTGAAAGAAAAATTGTCAGATGTAGAGAAAAACTGGTTTTGAGAAAATCTGGGGGGAGGAGAGGAACAGAGAGAAGAAAAAAAAAAAAAAAATATTCTGTCGGAGTTTTTCTTCAAATGTTATTTAGCCGAACGATATAGATGGAATAGTGGTATAGACAAGACACTTTACATGTGATACACACCAATGGATCCTGCGCCTCTATACAAATGTTCAATAGGCCGAAATAACACTCACTGTACTTGAATCGGCTTTATAATGTTGGGGGATTCTATTTAACCGAGACAGGTGTTGTCGTGGTGGTGTGGTAGTGTCTTTATTACCAAACGCGAGTAAGGGTATTATAAATTTACAACATTTGATTGGCTACAACATCGATAAATTTCAATTAGCGGAACCGAAATCATGCATATGCTACATAGTTTATTTTTTTTCTCTTGACACAAAAACCACTCTCCATTTTTTTTTTTTTTTGTCACGCTCTCAGAATTTAACCCACATTCACAAAGGGAGAGAGTGAGTATGTTTATTGTAGAGAAAACTTTCGTCAACAAAAAGAGTTGTAGACCCATCCCATTAGAGTGTACTGTAGTAACGTAGCTTTAGGGAGGACCAATTGGGTACTTAAAATTTGTAAAGTTGTAGAGTATTTTATGGTGTAGGAGAGGGATGGTTTTTAACTGTTTTTTTTTTTTTTTAATTCTTTTTTTTCCCTTCCATTGTTTGTTGGTTTCCAATTCAATTCACATAAATATATATATATATATAAACAGGTTTAAAAGATCTTTAAGAAAAATTTTTCCAATTTGATATTCCCCTTCCTTTTTTATACCATACATATTTATTATTTCAAACTAATCTAATATGTTGTCTGCTTCAAGAACAGCTATTAGAACATCGAACCCACGTTCTGTTTCCATTCGTGGTTTAGCTTCTGCTATCAACAGAGATTCTAAAGTTCACCAAAACTTGTTGGAAGATCATTCCTTCATTAACTACAAAAAACACTTGGAAAATGTTGAAATTGTCAAGGCTAGATTAAACAGACCTTTGACTTATGCTGAGAAGGTCTTGTATGGTCATTTGGATGATCCTCATGGACAAGATATCGAAAGAGGTAAATCATACTTGAAATTGAGACCAGATAGAGTTGCTTGTCAAGATGCTACCGCTCAAATGGCTATTTTACAATTTATGTCTGCCAACTTGCCTCAAGTTGCTACTCCATCAACTGTTCATTGTGACCATTTGATTCAAGCTCAAGTTGGTGGTGCCAAGGATTTGGCTAGAGCCATTGACTTGAACAAGGAAGTTTACGATTTCTTAGCTTCTGCTTGTGCCAAGTACAACTTGGGTTTCTGGAAACCAGGTTCAGGTATTATCCATCAAATTGTTTTGGAAAACTATGCTTTCCCAGGTGCTTTGTTGATTGGTACCGATTCACACACTCCAAACGCTGGTGGTTTGGGTCAATTGGCTATTGGTGTCGGTGGTGCTGATGCCGTCGATGTTATGTCTGGTCTTGCTTGGGAATTGAAGGCACCAAAGATTATTGGTGTTAAATTGACTGGTAAAATGAGTGGTTGGACCTCTCCAAAGGATATCATTTTGAAATTGGCTGGTATTACTACCGTCAAGGGTGGTACTGGTGCTATTGTTGAATATTTCGGTTCAGGTGTTGAGACTTTTTCATGTACCGGTATGGGTACCATTTGTAATATGGGTGCTGAAATTGGTGCCACCACCTCTGTTTTCCCATACAACAAATCTATGGATGACTATTTGGAAGCTACTGGTAGATCTGAAATTGCCCAATTTGCTTCTCAATACAAGAATGATTTCCTTAAAGCTGATGACGGTTGTGAATATGACCAAGTTATCGAAATTGACTTGAACACTTTGGAACCACACGTTAATGGTCCATTTACTCCAGATTTGGCCACTCCAATCTCCAAGATGAGAGAAACTGCTATCGCCAACGACTGGCCATTGGATGTCAGAGTTGGTTTGATTGGTTCATGTACCAACTCTTCATACGAAGATATGTCAAGAGCTGCTTCTATCATTAAAGATGCTGAAGCTCACGGTTTGAAGGCAAAGACCTTGTACACTGTTTCCCCAGGTTCAGAACAAGTTAGAGCCACCATTGCTAGAGATGGTCAATTGAAGACTTTTGAAGATTTCGGTGGTGTTGTTTTGGCTAATGCTTGTGGTCCATGTATTGGTCAATGGGACAGACAAGATGTTAAAAAGGGTGAAAAGAACACCATTGTCTCTTCATTCAACAGAAACTTCACCTCAAGAAACGATGGTAACCCAGCCACTCACGCTTTCGTTGCTTCTCCAGAAATGGCTACTGCTTACGCCATCACTGGTGACTTGGGATTCAACCCAATCACTGATTACTTGGTTGACTCTGAAGGTAAGGAATTTAAATTGAAGGAACCATCTGGTCTTGGTTTGCCACCAAAGGGTTACGACAAGGGTGAAAACACTTACCAAGCCCCACCACAAGACAGAGCTTCGATTGATGTTGTTATTTCCCCAACCTCAGACAGATTGCAAAAATTGAAACCATTCAAGCCATGGGATGGCAAAGACGCTGAAAGATTACCAATTTTGATCAAAGCTGTTGGTAAGACCACCACTGATCATATTTCAATGGCTGGTCCATGGTTGAAATACCGTGGTCACTTGGAAAATATTTCCAACAACTATATGATTGGTGCTACCAATGCTGAAAATGGTAAAGCTAATGAAGTTAAGAACCACTACACTGGTAAATGGGATGGTGTTCCACAAACTGCTGCCGCTTTGAGAGATTCCGGTCACAAATGGGTTGTTATTGGTGATGAAAACTTTGGTGAAGGTTCATCAAGAGAACACGCTGCTTTGGAACCAAGATTCCTTGGTGGTTTTGCCATTATTACCAAGTCATTTGCTCGTATTCACGAAACTAACTTGAAGAAACAAGGTTTGTTGCCATTGAACTTTACCAATGTTGCTGATTACGACAAGATTAACCCAACCGATGAAATTGATTTGCTCGGTTTGACTGAATTGGCTCCAGGTAAGAATGTTATCATGAGAGTTCATCCAAAGGATGGTGAGGCTTGGGAAACTGAATTGTCACACACTTATAACGACGAACAAATTGAATGGTTCAAGTACGGTTCTGCTTTGAACAAGATGGCTGCCGTTGCTGCTGAAAAAGCTGCCGCTGCTGGTAAGAAATAAGCGTTTGCGAGTCGTTGAGGGAAAAGAGATATATTCACAATATCTGTATATCCTTTTGATTCAAATGTACATTATTTATTATTATTATTGATACTTCCCACCATCTTTTGTATTTTACAGTCATTTTGTTGTTTTCAACGTACATATATATATATTCCATAGTATTTAGTTGCTAAATCTACACAAGGTTATTAAGTTTAATAGTGTTTGGGGTGCTTGTATGAGAAATACTTTGTAGATTTGACATTGTCTAATACCGTATGTACATTTGTATACATAATGAATCCATGCAGGTCACTACATCGAGCCTTGAAGCGAAACGTACAGCAAATACTCGAGTGATTCACGCAGCCTCCAACACATGTCTTTTTTTTTTTTTTCATTGATCCCTAGGTTTATTTTCTTGTAAATGTTCCTTTAATTCCTCCAAACTGGCTTTATCTTGATTAGAAAAATTCAGTTGTGGATCAACAACAGCAGCCCATTTCTGTTTCAAATCCGACCATGAAGTGACTTCATCTTTGGGTATTTCTGACTTGTATTTATCTTTTAAGTTGCCATCTTTATCTAGTTGTTCTCTAAAGTGTTGAGTTAGTTTATTAATTCGCATATGTGCTCAAATTTGAGGAATTTGAGGGTGTGTGTGTGTGTGAGAGGATGAGTTCACATACAGTATGAGGGGTTTCCAGAAATTAACCCCGAACCACCAGGAAGCAATGATTGCAACTCCGCCAACCACGAGTTTACCTCCGCTAGAAGACATCGTGAAGAAAAGTGGTAGAGGGTGTGAGGGATGTGGTTTGCAAGTATTGAAACTTTTTCTTTTTCTTTACAATTTCTCATTCTAGTTCAGTTTCATTTGCGCAAGAGATTAGAAACCTCCAACTTGACACAAACAATAACACATGGATCAAAGTTTTCGTCTTTATTATAAATAGTCCAGTATCTAAATACACGAGCCAGCATGTAACTTTTTCTTTTTTAAAAATTTTCATCTACTCAACATCTTGTACCATCTGCGAGCCATCGCTTCCTCCACCACCAATCTTTTCATCCTTCTCTTGCAGCTCACAACCAACAACACCCCACTTTATATTTGTCACTTCTTCCAATCGGTTCAAAATTTCACACATTGGTGTAAACAACCCAAATTGTTTATATTCACCATCATACGAGTGCAACATACCCAAGACACCCAATCCATTGGCTGTTGCATCCAAATCTTGTAATTTTGAAAGCACCCAGCTTCCACTATCACCACCACCAGCAAATGCAGAATTGTGTTCGATCGAATTGACGATAAACTCCAGTGAATGCATGGCTCCATCGAGCCAGTAAACTAATTTGATTCCATTCAAGTTACCACAGGTGTATTTTGTTGTTGATCCATATTTGAACACGGGAATGCCATTATAGCATTGATCTTCATCTTGGGACAATGAAGATGTTGACACACTCAGGTCAACCTCGTTTACATTTTCGTGGATTGTTTTAGGCACGAACCGTTTCAAATTGAGCACTTTACGAACGTACAAGTTATCCATTATAAGTGCTGGATCAAACTCGTTGAATTGTACATCATCTCCCAAGTAGTTATACGAGCACTTCAAGTGCTTATTGACCTTGATGATTGCCAAATCAGATAGCTTACGTTCAACCAAGCCACTAATTTCATTGGGGGATTCGGACAAGTTTATCAATGTACGTTCACCCCATATAATCTGTCCAAATCTGACTTGTGGCAAGTTTCGCATTTCGTAATGTTCTGGTGAATTCTTTTCTTGAACCTTGATTTTTTTCAAAGGAAACATCTCCTCTAACTCATTCAAAATTGTTCCATATGCAATATGGCTCTCATTGAATTGACCACCTTGCCTTTGATATTGTGCAGTAAGAGCCAGCTTATACAATGAGATCAAAGATGCCGATGGTGATGCAATGTTGCAATAATGCGAGGCGTCTTGTGGATCCAAACATACGTGACCACACGAAATAGCAAATTTGCTAGACGCATAACTCTTGAGTTGTGGTTGCTTTTTGAGATCAATCTTGGGATAAATATACCCACCCAACGTACCTGAAACTCGGTTTGAATTTTCAGTGGAAATGGACATGGATATTGGAGGTTCCAATGGATCCGTGGGTATTCTGAATGGTAATTTAAACTTATGTAAAGCATTTGACACTATTGGTTTGTGTTGGGTTGGCAATTGTGGCGGGTTCAGTACCGACGTAGAAGCAAGTTCAATGTGATTTCTCATCACCATAACATGAATATCTTCATACAAATCGTGAATACTTTGAGTCAATTTGTAATGCATATCTTGAGGGTCGGGATATCCGAAATATAAACACAATATGCTCAATCGCGTGGAAACCCCTCTCATTATTGGGGCTATGAATGACCCATTTTGTTCCTGCATTGAAATACTAGTTTGGGCAATTCTGTCCATGATTCGAACAATTACTTTTTCGTTAGGGAAATCCCTTACACTGTCTGCTCCTACTGAGAAATTGCGAGGTTTTACCATCACATTAAGGTCATTCAAATTATCGCTAAAGTGTAATGCGAAATCATTGAAATGTTTAACTAGTAGTAACTTCAACTTGATATAAACATCATCCTTCAACAAGTTGTCATAAAAATGAAGATAATATTTGACAATCATTCTCAAGTTCAAGTTGTTGTAAGTGCTAATGTCTGATTCCTGTTTCTCCTTTATATTGTTGTTGAATTCTTTAAAACAATCGATGCAGTTGACCACTGTTGTTGACAAATTTACAGTGGCATTGTTGTATTGCATCACAATGTATGCTAGATCTTGACTCAATTTCTTAAGCTCATCACAGACACGATCATGATAGTTTCTCTCATCTCCAGTTTCAGTCTTTTCCAAGTCGAGAATTTGCAAAGGTTGACTATAGTTGTACTGAAATGAACGTTTGGTGGAGTTTGCACTTTGATGAGACGACTGCTTTGTCGAAAAGGACTGTTTACTTGAAAATAGTGAGTTACCCTCTCTTTGCACTGTTGAGTGCCTACTACTAGATGCTCCCACAGTTGCAGTGTCGCTAGGACCCAATATCAGTGGATTAAGGTTCAACCCCGTGTCAAAAAACCCAGCTTCGGATGGTCTATGTTGCAGCAGCAGCAGCAGCAGCAGCAGCAGGGACAGTTGTTTTGCTTCACCAAACATGGGTCTGAGTTCTGTCACTGAGTCATACGATTCATGTGAAATATTACTCTTGCTGGGTCTCAACGATGATGACGTTCTCGACTTGGTATCGTCTTGCCCTGCTGCAGCGTCCGTGTCTTGATTCGAATCTGAACTGTCAGACTTGTTTGTTCTTGAAAGGAACCTCTTCATTATGGGAGTAAAAGAAAAGCCCTGTGAGGTTATCTGAATTAGTCTGTATAAGTTTGGTTACCGTTAAAAGCAAAAAGCTTCTAGGTTATAAATTTTTCTTCTTTTGTGCATGATTTTAAACCTACCTTGAGGAGTACTCACGTGATTTAATCACCTGACATCGTTTTTTCTCTTGTTCTGTTTTTTTCTTTTTTCGTTCCTCTCTTTGCTTGTAATAAGGACAATGCCGGAAGAGAGAGAGAGTGAGAAAAAGAGAGAAAGAGAGAAAAAACACTCCCATCAAATCCATCATTCATATATTCTTCAATTCAACAGAACTTCTTCCATCTTTCAACTATAAACCACTTTCATGGACTACAATTCGTCAAGCAGATAGAAGTCGCCATTTATACATTCAAGCTGAAGGATTTTTCTCGCAATAGCAACCTCCCCTCCCCAATTCCACCGAAAGAAAAGGGCTCCTAACACTGAGAGAACCAAACTTACCTTTCACCCCACAAATTTTTTTTTTTTTTGAGTTCTAAATCTTTTTTTTTGAACGTTTCTTCCCTCCCCCCCTCCTACAGTTTATTGAAATATGCCAGTGTATTCTATATCCCACGTTGAAAATGTTCGAGTTTGTGTGGTTATGGTTGGTTTACCAGCTCGTGGTAAGTCTCTTATATCGCAAAAGATAGTTCGATACTTGTCGTGGCTATCGATAAAATCCAAATGCTTCAATGTTGGGAATTACAGGCGAGAGGTGGCTAAAGATGCTGCCATTGATGCCGAGTTTTTCGATCCAAATAATGAAAAGGGTTTGGCTTATAGAAAACAAGCTATCGATTTAGCAATCAAAGACATGATGAATTGGTTTGTTGAAGAGAATGGAGTTGTGGGGATCTTGGATGCTACAAACTCTACAAGGGAAAGGAGAGATCGCATTTTAAAGCTATGCAGAGAAAATTATATTGAACCTATGTTTTTGGAAAGTTGGTGTGATGACAAGGAACTCATTTTGCAGAATATTATGGATGTCAAGACCACATCTCCTGACTACGTCTCAAAGCCTAATGATTTTGCAATGACGGATTTTCTTAAAAGAATTGAATACTATGAATCAGTTTATGAAACAATGGATGCATCAACAGATTCGGATTTAACATTTGTCAAGCTTGTGAATGTTAATGCTCAGATTATATTAAATCGAATTGAGACCTACTTGGAAAGTCGAATTGTGTACTATGTCATGAACTTGCATATAAAGCCAAGGAGCATTTGGTTGTCAAGACATGGAGAGTCAGAATTCAACTTGACTGGTCAGATTGGGGGCGATGCTGATTTGTCAGAACGTGGATGGAGATATGCTAAAAAATTGCCTGAGCTAGTACTCAAGTCGCTAGGCGAGGAACACAAACATACCAATTTAACAGTTTGGACTTCAACTTTAAAACGTACCCAAGAGACTGCTTCGTTTTTGCCATATAAAAAATTACAGTGGAAAGCATTGGATGAATTGGATGCGGGTGAATGTGATGGAATGACATATGAGGAGATTGAAAAAACGTTCCCAGAGGACTTTAAAGCTAGAGATGACAACAAATATGAATATAGATATCGTGGTGGAGAGTCTTATCGGGACATTGTTATAAGATTAGAACCTATAATCATGGAGTTGGAGCGTCAAGAGAATATTCTTATAATTACTCATCAAGCTGTATTGCGTTGTCTATATGCTTACTTTATGAATGTGCCACAGGAGGAAAGTCCATGGATGTCTATTCCCTTGCATACGTTGATCAAGTTGGAACCGAGAGCATATTCTACATTGGTTTCTAGACTCAAAGCCGATATACCAGCCGTCAGCACATATAAAGAAAAGGGAACATCACAACTAGGAGAAGCAAGGTCGGGAGAGACTATATTCAAAAGTAGGGATTTATTAAATAGTGGTGACGTAGTTTAGAGGTATAAGTACACAAGGAATATAATGCTTTTATTAGAGCAAAAGAGTAAAGACTCAATAGCTCTGTCGAATTTCTTTCTTTCAATTCCCATTAAAAAATACACACGTAAAAAAAGAATATACGCTAGCTTATACCGAAGGCGGAAAACGTTTAGCTTGGTCCAATACTTTCTTTTCGTATAACTTCGGGTCCTTGCTGAAAGCTTTCCAAGCAGGCTCTTGAGCAGGCGAGTCTGGATTTGGCGTGTCTAATAATTCTTGTACACCCAACACTATTTGCTTCAAAGTGATTGCTGGTTTCCAATCTTGAGATTCATTCAATATACTTAAACAAACAGTACCACTAGGATACACATTTGGATGGTAAAAATTTGCCGGGAACTTGACTATGGGTGGTTTTGATGGATACTCTGGAGGAAAGGTTAATTTTAGTGGGTAAACACCGCCTTCCCATATCGTGCCTGCTCTTCCTGGAATTCCAGCTCTCCACTGAGTCAAATCTAAAGAGCCATCTGCGCCTTTTATTGGTCTAGCGAAAAAGCCAAACGGATGGTCTTTTCTCCATTGTTTTCTCTCTTCTTGTAATCTGATATTGCGAAGGGACATATCTCACTTACTTTGTGGGTTCAGGGTATGGGATAAAAAAACAATAATAATAAATAGTGGCAGCAAAAAATGAAGGACAAAGTAAAAGATTCAAGTGGTTTCAAAGTAGTTTTGAAGTAGTTATACAAACAACGCAAAGGGTATTAAAAGGTTTTCTGTTTTGTCTGTTTTGTCTGGTCTGTCTGTTTTGTCCTATGCGTCTGTCTGATGATTTCGTGAAAGAAACAAGATTCTTTTTTTTTTTTTTTTCGTCTTTTGCTGCGCGTCGCCACAATAGCAGTTGACAAATTTCGTCTTGTTCTGAGATATTCTATCAATCAGTGAAAAGACCGGTTTAAAGTTTCAATCAGTAATGCTCATAGAGGAACTCACAGAACACAAGGATTCGCCATTGAGTGTTGATCCGTATAAAGAAACTACGTATGAGTTTGCAAAACCAACCAAGGAAGAAAAAAATCAGCAACTCATTGATGACTTTTTGAAGCCATCTCCAGAACTTAGTTGGGAATTGCTCGATCTTGTACAACCGAAACCAGATGTGGATAGGGAAAAAGTGATTCAAAGACTAGTCATTAATCCATCCAGTTTGAACAGAACGAAAATCAGATTCAAGAGATCGGGAATTGAGGGTAAGATATCAGGATATCGTGAGGAAGTCGATTTGAATGCGGTGAACGCATATGCATCAAACTCTTTGAGTATCAATAGAGATTACACATCAAAAAGTGAAAGTCTAAGAGGAAAAACTGGGTTTTTACCCTTTCAACCTGGAGGATTATTACAACAGGCGTCAATGGATCGTGAGGTGAAGGATGCTACTTCCAATTTGCATAGAAATGAGTATGGTTTGTTTGATATACCACCTGGGCTCTCGCGAGGTTTGGATGTCGGAGAAACAAAGGGATTGGCAGAATTGGAGGATTTGAGCAAGGAGGAAGAGGATCAAAATGGAGGAGATTTCACTGAATCCATTAAAGAGCATTTTTTAGTAGATGGAACAAATGGCGAAACAGCATCAGCTGGATCAAAGTCAAGACTCCCGTTTGATGCGAATGAAATAGAAGGATTAGTCCCCTTCGACTATAAATCATTCAAGTACGACGACAGGAGACCGGTTGAAAAGCGAGATTGGGCACATGTTGTTGATTTGGACCATAAGATAGAAGATTTTAACGAATTGGTGCCCAATATGGCCAGGAAATGGCCATTTGAGCTAGACACTTTTCAAAAAGAAGCTGTGTTTCATTTAGAACAAGGTGATTCTGTTTTTGTAGCAGCTCATACTTCGGCAGGTAAAACCGTTGTTGCTGAGTACGCAATTGCAATGGCAAAAAGAAACATGACAAAATGTATTTATACATCCCCTATCAAAGCATTATCAAACCAAAAGTTTAGAGATTTCAAAGAAACTTTCAAAGATATTGACGTTGGATTAATTACTGGTGACGTTCAAATTAACCCAGAGGCCAATTGTCTCATTATGACTACTGAGATTTTGCGTTCAATGTTGTATCGTGGTGCTGATTTGATTAGAGATGTCGAATTTGTCATTTTTGATGAGGTGCATTATGTGAATGATATAGATCGAGGTGTGGTTTGGGAAGAAGTGATTATTATGTTGCCAGATCATGTCAAGTACATTTTATTATCGGCCACTGTTCCTAATACGTTTGAGTTTGCCAACTGGGTTGGGCGTACTAAGCAAAAAGATATCTATGTTATTTCAACTCCGAAAAGACCTGTACCGTTGGAGATTTTCATATCAGCCAAGAATAAACTCTTTAAAGTTGTTGACTCAAGTAGGAGGTTTCTTGAAAATGAATTCAAGGCTCACAAGAATTTGCTTGAAGCAGGAAACTCCAAAAAGGAGCTTCCTTCAACTACAATGGGTTCAGGAAGTAGAGGTGGACCAGGCGGAACAGCCAGAGGCGGTAACAGAGCAGTCACTAGGGGCAGAGGTGGTGCTAGAGGAGGCGGTCGTGGTGGTGGCGGTCGAGGCGGCGCAGCCAACAATTATGGTAATTTTTCAGGTCCTAAAAGGTTTGGAACAGATGGCCCAAACAAAAACACCTGGCCGGAATTGGTTCATTATATGAAACTGAATAATTTACTACCAGCAGTTATTTTCGTTTTCTCAAAGAAAAAGTGTGAAATGTATGCTGATTCTCTACACGGGGTTGATTTTTGCACTGCGAAGGAAAAATCAGAGATTCACATGTTTATTGATAGAGCTGTGGGAAGATTGAAAAAAGAGGATCGTGAATTGCCTCAAATTATAAAGATTCGTGAAATGCTTAGTCGAGGTATAGCAGTACATCATGGTGGTCTTTTACCAATTGTTAAGGAATGTATTGAAATTTTATTTGCCAAGACATTGGTAAAGGTCTTGTTTGCAACTGAGACATTTGCCATGGGATTGAACTTACCAACTAGAACAGTTGTGTTTAGTTCGACGAGAAAACACGATGGTAGAGGATTTAGAAACCTTTTGCCGGGAGAGTTTACTCAAATGTCTGGGCGTGCTGGTAGAAGAGGATTGGATGCCACTGGTACTGTCATAGTCATGGCTTACAATGAGGCATTATCTCCAACTGACTTCAAAGAAGTGGCTTTAGGAACGCCTACCAAATTGCAATCACAATTCAGATTGACATACAATATGATTTTGAACTTGCTCAGGATCGAAGCTTTAAAAGTAGAGGAGATGATAAAGCACTCCTTTAGTGAGAATTCCGCCCAGGTGTTACTCCCAGAGAACAAAAAGAGACATGATGTGCTTACAAACACATTAAGCAGTTTGACTTTGAAATCGTGTGCCGAATGTGACTTGAAGAATGTCGAAGAAACTTGTAAGCTCATGTTTGAGTACGAGGATGTTTATGGCCAATGCGTTGTCGATATTCACAGATCCCCCATATTGAAGACACAATTGTTGAAGATTGGAAGATTAGTTTGCTTTCGAGATAAGGAATCTATATTGAGATTTGGATTTGTTGTAAAGTCAGATAGCGTTAATGACAGTATTTTCCTACTCACATTCAACCATGGCAAGGAATACGAAACTACACAAGAAAAATACAAGTTGCCATACATTCCAATCAAAACTTATTTGCGCAACAACTTTACCAAAATTAAATATGGTGGCGGTCTCAAAGTGGTAACGGTCCCATATGAAAATGTCAATTTCATAAGCAGGCTCGCATTGAAGGGCTCAATGAGTGCGATAATTGAAAACAAACGCGAAGCGGTTGTTCAAGCAGAAGAGGAAATCAACAGTGCTCTTTGGTTCCAAAACAAGTTGGACGAGATGAGTTTCAACAATACCAAACAAATATCCCTTCATGATTTGTGTACTGAAAAGGATAATGTTTTGTCAAAGATTACTGACTTGCAAGCCTTCACATGCTCAAACTTCAAGCAGCATTATGCTGAATATCGTGAGATGCACCTTCTTCGAATGGAATTGGAAGGATTGGAGAGGTTGATCTCAGATGAAAATTTGGATCTTTTGCCTGATTATGAACAAAGATTAGAAGTTCTTGAAACCCTCGGATTCATCGATGAGAAACACAATGTTGTTTTGAAAGGTAGAGTTGCGTGTGAAATTAACTCTGGCTGGGAGTTGATCCTTACTGAGTTGATTCTCGATAACTTTCTCGGTGATTTTGAGCCAGCTGAAATTGTAGCGCTTTTGTCGTGTTTTGTTTATGAAGGTAGAACTCAAGAGGAGGAACCACCATTGATTACTCCAAGATTGGAAAGGGGAAAAGCTAGAATACATGAGATTGCTGACAAGTTGCTTCGAGTATATATCGAGAAACGGGTTTCGCTAACGTCAGAGGAAGAGGAATTTGTTGAAAGTAAACGATTTGCTTTAGTCAATGTTGTTTACGAGTGGGCGAACGGGTTAAGTTTCAATGAAATAATGGGCATCAGTGTTGAATCAGAAGGGACAATTGTCAGAGTTATCGCAAGGTTAGATGAAATTTGTCGTGAAGTAAAGAATGCCGCCTTGATCATTGGTGATTCAAAGTTACATTTGAAAATGGCTGAAGCACAGGAAAAGATCAAACGAGACATTGTGTTTTGTGCATCGCTATATCTATAAATACCTTTTATTCTATGTACATAATACCCTTCAAGCATTTTGCTTCAATATATTAAACACACCTCGTTTACCATTGATTATTTTATTCATCAAGTCTTGCAGCCCCGGTCGAGGTCTGACACGAGTCAACCCAATCAAAGTGTAAAAGCTTCCGATCGTTGTGGCATTGAGCACAACTCGTTTTTTGTCTTCGAATTCAGTGTTGTTGAGATATTCATTGATCAATAGTTCACTGTTCATCGAGACACATTTCGATAGTCCATTCAAGTTCATAAACTCCAAAATGATTTTGTTATCTAGTAGCCAGGTGATATCTGAGTCTATATCTGTCTCTGAGTTTGACAAGTATCCCATGTTTTGGAAAATTTTAAACTGGTTTATTAATGCAAGAGCATAGGCTTGTTTGCCTAACCGTCGAAGGAGATCGGTTTCAATAAATACAACCTTGCCTTCTTCATTTGTAACTCGTAGCTCCAAGTTGGTGAGTCCGTTAGATACGCACGCGAGCTCTTCATTCAGCAACTTTACAGGATCAATGTAGTTAATCAACGGTTCTACATGTTGCTCGTATCGAGAGTCACTCGATGATGCTTTTAAAATTTGATCGAGTATATTTGGACCATCTCTTTGCGCTAAAAGCCCCGGGTTTTCAGTCTTGGAAAAGTGTACCGTTTTGGTATTATCTATGAAAGCGTAGTGATTCAAAAATGAAGGTTTAAATTTGCGATAGATTTCACTAAACAGTTTGTACTTCGGTAGAAACCAGGTGCTGATTTGCCGGTTCGGCAGTAGTCGTATTGCAGTGTTTTGTAAGGCGGTAGTGCTGAGTCTCATAGTAGTAGTGTTGTTTCCATTTGAGTGAGTGATAACTTGTGGGGAGCGTATTGTGGGATGCTGTGAATGTATTGCGCAAGAAAAAGGAATGGAATGGGTTAGTTGAGGCTACAATGAATATTTTGCAGCTCATCCAAAAAATTTCTGTTTTTGTCATCAAAATTTCAAAGTATCAGATTGGATCGAATTTTCACCCAAAATTTTACAACAACCTGGGAGAAATACCTGAGAACAATGTCATCTAAATCATCAACCAAGAAGAAGCAGGCACCATCACTAGATCCCGCTCCACAATCCGCATCTAAAAAGATAAAAATACCAAAATCATTCATTGTTCGACCACACTCATCAACCGCCAAACCAAAAACCATAGCCAATGTATATCTAAGTCGCGAAGTTTTTGAAGCGTTGGAGTTGAAACCAAACGATTTTGTTCATGTTGGTCAGTTGAATGGCCAGCCAGGTATCATTGCCATCGCTGTACCGAGTGATGATATACCAATGAGGAATGTAATAACAATGTCCAAAAATTTCAGGCATCTTGGTGGATTACTACTAGGAGATAGAGTCAACATAGTGAGACATAATGGGCAACCACAGTATGTTCTGGAAGTGACGGTAAATGGAGAAGGGGACCCAAAATCGTTGTTGGAAGAAATAGGGCTCATCTACCCCGGTTTGGCAGTCGAGGAGAATGGAGTAGGTGGATTCACAATCATTGACATACAAGGTGGTATAGAGGCAAAGATGAAGCAATTGACTATTGTAGAGGATGAGAACCCTTTACGTACAGTTTCACCTGCATACATATACACACCACAAGCTACTATAGAGAAGAGCAATGAAACACAACCTTCAATCACCAAATATCCACTTTTACCACACCCCCCAACGTTTTCGCAAGTCGGTGGACTTGCAAAACAGACAAATCTACTCAAGTCCACTATAGAACTTCCCTTGCATAACCCAACTTTGTTTTCAGACTTTGGAATATCACCACCACGAGGTATATTGCTTTATGGTCCACCAGGTACAGGAAAGACAATGCTTCTTCGATGTGCAGCTAATGATATAAATGCGCATATACTAACCATTAATGGACCATCGATTGTATCAAAATACTTGGGAGAGACGGAAAATGCTATTCGTGAGATTTTTGAAGAAGCAGCACTATTCCAGCCATCAATTATTTTCATGGATGAAATTGACTCGCTTGTTCCGTCTCGTAATTCAGATGATTCTGGAGAGACAGAGAGTCGGGTTGTTGCCACGTTGCTTACAATGATGGATGGGATGGATAATAGCGGAAGAATAGTTGTTGTTGGAGCCACCAATCGACCAAATTCGATAGATATTGCATTGCGCAGACCGGGTCGATTTGATCAAGAGATTGAAATTGGCATACCGGACGTTGAAGCGAGACAAGATATTCTACAAAAGCAATTTGATAAAATGAACAAGAATAAATATGTATTGACCGAGGAGGACATTGCCACGGTGGCGACAAAGACTCATGGTTACGTTGGTGCTGACTTGACTGCATTGTGTAGAGAGGCAGTGATGAAAGCTATCAATAGAGGTTTGGATAATGGTACACCACAGGACGAGATCACAGTGACCTTAGATGACGTATACGAAGCGCTCGGGGAAATAAGGCCATCAGCTATGCGAGAGATATTTTTAGAAATGCCAAAAGTATACTGGTCTGATATCGGTGGACAAGAGGAATTGAAAAAGAAACTAGTCGAGGTAGTTCAACTACCACTAGAAGCATCAGCGTCGTTTGCCAAGTTGGGCGTCAATGCACCAAAGGGTGTTTTATTGTATGGTCCACCAGGTTGTTCCAAAACTCTAACGGCAAAAGCACTAGCAACAGAATCGGGTCTAAATTTTTTGGCAATCAAAGGACCAGAAATATTTAACAAATATGTTGGTGAAAGTGAACGTACAATTCGGGAGATTTTCAGAAAAGCTCGAGCCGCTGCCCCATCCATCATTTTTTTGGATGAGATTGATGCTATTGCCAGTAATCGAGATGGCGATGGTGACGGCGGTACCACTACTACTGCATCAAAGAATGTTTTGACATCATTGTTGAATGAGATTGATGGAGTCGAAGAGTTGAAGGGTGTTGTCATTATTGGTGCCACCAATAAACCAACTGAAATAGATTCTGCATTACTTAGACCAGGTCGGTTGGATCGTCACATATATGTCGCTCCACCTGATTATGAAGCAAGATTGCAAATATTGACCAAATGTTGTCGCAAGTTTAATTTAGTTGATGTTGATTTGGGTCAATATGCTAAACTTACCGAGGGTTGTTCAGGTGCTGAAGTTACCTTGTTGTGTCAAGAAGCTGGTTTAAATGCAATTATGGAGGATCGTAATGCACAACATGTTGAAAATAGACATTTCGAACATGCTTTGCAAGGCATTTCACGTGGCATCACTCGTGATATGTTACAATACTACAATGATTTTGCAAATAGATCGGGATTACGTGTATAGAAATTACGATATAAACAATTTTATATGAAGGGTAGCGTGTTTTTGAAAGTTTATTGTTGTTGACACCCTTCTTGTAAATTCTTTTCCAAGTCAGGTGGTAAATCCTTTCCATCAAAATCAAGTCCATCAAGCCCATCTTTGCCATTGCCACCAAAACCAGGCAAGAAATCACCAGTGTCACCCACCAACTCTACTGGTGGTTGACCCAATTCTTGTAAACTTTCCAACATGGCATTGATTTGATCTCGTTGTGCCTTATTTGAGTCGCTATAACCATCACTTTCAAATACTTTCAAAATATCTTTTGTCATCTCATACTGCTTGGTATAATTTGAATATTGTTCTTGATCCAACTTGTTCTTGTTGTTTTCTAAGTATTGAGGGAACTTGGTGTTTAAGTCTTTGATTGGCTCATACAATACTTCTTTTGAGCTCAATTGTTCCAACATGTCTATCAATAATTTACTCATATCCATATCGCCGCCACCCAATCCATTTTCATTCATGCCCGCAAGCAACTGAGTCAAAATATCTTCAGGATTAGTACCGGAAGAATCATTTTTAATCTTGGAGTCAATATCTTCACCAGATTTACGTAATCTTTCCATAGTCTCCTTCATGACAAAATCAAAATTGGCAGATTGTTGAGCTCCAGACTCTGCTTCCGATCGATGATCAGTTTCAAATTGTTGCACCAAAGTTTCAAATTGTTTTTGCGTTTCCGGATCTTCAATCTTCATATCCTTGATTAACTCAGCAACAGAGTTTTGGAAATCTTCATTAATTGGATCAGTGGCAGATGCAGTATTTGTCTTGCCATCCTTTCTGGAAGTGGAGCCACCACTTTGCGACTGATTGTCGACCGTCGATCCTGGTGGTTTATTGAGTACATCGTCGGCAAAATCATCCAACAAGTCATCTAAATCGTCAACGTCATCTCCACCAGTAGCAGCCTTGGATTTTTCCTCTGGTTTATCTTGAGGGTTGGTAGCAGAAGAAGTAGCAGTAGCAGCAGCAGGAGCATCATCGGTAGCAGCACTTGTACTAGCACCAGCGGTGTTACTGGTGTTTTGCACAGTGGTTGATGCTAAATCATCTTGTTTCTTGATTTCTTCTGACATCAGGTAGTAGTAAAGGAGGTTGGTCACTGGCTCAGGATGTATAGAACGGAAAGATCAAAAGTTGGGTTATTTTTATGTAGATTTTGAAAAATTATCTTCCCTTTGATTCCCATTGGATTTTATTTTTTATTTTTTTTCTTTTTCTTTATGTGGGGGAAGAAGGAGGGGAGGGAGGGGCGAAAC
>OGTJ01000167.1_pt1 | contig 33037 bp, 15 predicted proteins | sample 1574611 | NCBI WGS metagenome assembly OGTJ01 (sample SAMN03295858, study PRJEB24534) | human gut metagenome | isolation source: fecal sample 1 from infant 9 | host: Homo sapiens | place: USA: Pittsburgh, PA | collected 2014-07
CAAGCACAACCACCACAATCTCAGCAAGTGCAACTGCTTCAACAGCAAGCACAACTGCTTCAACAGCAAGCACAGCTGTTTCAACAGCAAGCACAACTGCCTCAATCCATGCAGTTCCCACCATCAGCTCTGCAACCCCAGCTGCAGTCGAATACTCCACAAATGCGTACAGGAAGTATTCAGCAGCAAACACTTCCTCAACAGTTTTCTGGCCAGCAACAGATTCCACCGCAGGTGCAAGGCTCTCAGGATCTAAGTGCAATGTATATGCGTCAACCTTCGCAACAAATCAATGCCAATAAACAGGAGATGCTTTTGAAAATGAAACAGCAGATTCATAGACAGAAAATGCAAGCACAAGCACAAGCACAGGCACAAGCACAGGCACAAGCACAAGCACAGAACCAAACTCCAAGCCAAAATCAACAATTTCAACCTCAACTACAATCTGACTTATCGAGACATGTATCCCCTCATGGCTCTCAAGTGCCAACACCAGGACCCAATCAAGTAACTCCTACAATGAGTAATATGGGCAACGCTGCCAATGTGCAAGCTTTCCAACAACATTCACAACAGCCAACGCCGCACATACCTCAACAGAATGTACCACCACAAGCACAACAATTCCCCACGGCACAAAATCAAGCTTTCCAACAACAACCGACACCTCTTCAACAGCAGGCGATACCGCCTCAGCAACAGCAAATTCCACAACAACAACAACAACAACAACAACAACAACAACAACAACAACAGCAGCAGCAGCAGCGACAACGCATGCAGCAAAAGGCTTCGATAAGTACCCAAATCAGCGCGGAAACATTTCAAGCACTTTTGTTTGATTTCATGAATCGTCGTGGAACGCCCATAAAGCAGCCCATAATAATCAACAACAAACGAGTAAGCTTATTTATGTTCTTCTTGTTGTGTTCAAAATTGGGTGGTCATCAGCAATTGAAGAGATTCATCAATATCGATTTTCAACAACAACAACGTAATCCGTGGGCATTAATTGGAATGAAGATGGGACTCTATGCTGGAGCAAATTTGCAAGAGCCAGGGGTTAAGGAAAACTTAGACCGAGAAGTTTGTACATGTTATACAAATAACATTTTACCATATGAAGAGTACTATTCTACCCCAGCTGGTCAAAGAGATCTCCTGCAAAGAAAGGCACAATTTCAGAGTCAAATTATTCAAAAGTATCAGCAACAAATACAACAACAACAGCAACAGTTTAATCATCAGCTGCCACAGCTCCAGCAACAGTTCCCACAAGGTTTCTCACCTAATGTTGGTGGTGGTGGTGCTACGCCAATGATGGGAGCAAGCAACCAACAAAGTCCAAAGGTGAGTAATGCCCCTACTCCTCAACAACGGAAAATGTCGAGGGCTAGTAATTTGTCCAACCACAATTCTCCACAAGTGGGCAATTCACCTTATGTTCAGAATCAACAATTTAGACAACAACAACAACAACAACAACAACAACAGCAGCCACCATCGCAACCGCAATCACAAGGTCAGCAAACACCGCTGCAATTCACTTCACAACATAATACACCTCAAGTGCGGTCGCAACCAACCCCACAATTTCCTCAACAACAGGTCCCTCCGCAATTTCAACAACAGCAACAGCAGCAATTTCCTCAACAATTTTCACCACCACCACAACAAACTCAGGGTACGCCGCAGATGCCGCATCAGCTTTCAATGCAGCAGCAACAACAACAACAACAACAGCAACAACAACAGCAACAACAACAACGTCAACAACAGCAACAAAGACAGAAACAGCTTCAACAACAGCGTCAACAAGAGCAAAGGCAACAACAGCTCCAGCTTCAGCAGCAGCAACAACAACAACAACAGCAACCAGTACCACTTGTAGGGGGACAACAACTGTTTGAGCAAAAGTCGAGGCAGCCTCTGTTTCAGCAACAACAGCAACAGCCTCAGCCTCAGCCGCAACTTTCAAGTAGACAGCCTTCACAAGCTGGTACTACACCTCATATCAAGAAGGAAGTCACTAAAGAGGAGGCAAACGTTTTACGAAACTATGTTCCTTTTAAAAGAATTCTTGATACTCATGGGAACCATCATATGAAAGAGCTTTCAATGCTATCGGGTGAAATCGAGGCGACTAAACCAATATATTTGTTTGCTCCGGAGTTGGGTACTATCAACCTACAAGCGTTGTGTATGGCTATCAAGAGTGATCAAGGAATCCAGAGTTCTGAGGTTGTGAATGCATTGAATACCTTGCTAGTGACCACCTCCGACTCCAATTATACATTTTCAATCAACGATTGTATTGAGTTATTGGATTCGTTGTGCAAGTTAGGGGCAGAAGTTTTGCACAAGGTGATTCACGGAAAACCTTCGGAAAAAGATGTGGTTGAAGAGGATGTTACCAAATTGAATCCTCATACTACAATTGATGACATTTTCAGCAAGTATGTTAGTGGCAAGGGTGAAGATATCCTGTACGTTGTAAATTCATTAACTGGCGAATTGATTTGTGAAGATGAAGAAGATGAGGACCAGATCAATAATTTGTTTGACTTGGTCAATGAAGATGAGACTGGTACGCCGCAATCATTGTCTCCACCACCACCTTCCTTGCAAGTGGATGGCGAGCCACGGGAGTTTTACATTGATGATTATTCAACAGCTTTACAAAATTTCAAACTGGAGAATAGAAACCATTTTAGTAAATTGCAAACGAAAAGTGCAACTAATGATCAGGTGTTTTTGATCGACGAGTTGATTACGATTACAATGATTTTGAGGAACATTTCGTTTTCAGAGTTCAATAAGGAGGTGTTGGCGAATAATGGATTATTCAAGGACTTGTTGTTTTCAATAGTCAAGAATATTGCCATGCATAGAGACAAGTTTATGTTTAGCAGGAAAAGGTTGTGTTTACTCAAGGATTGTCTTTTGATGTTGGATAATATTGCCTACTTTGTACATTTACGATCCCTAGAGGAAGCTTTTCTTTCATTTGTTTTGATTACCAGTTTTGGACCCGAGATCAAAGAAGTGTGGACAATTCCAAGATGCAATCTTGATACTCATTCCTATTTTTCATTTGCAATTGATGCATTTACCAAATTATTGGTTCGAGAGCCTTTTAATAGATCTTTATTACAAGCGGTATTGACGGGAAGTTTAAATTTGGGAATGACTACAAGCTACGTCAATAGTTTTGTTGTTTCACAACACGATCAAGAGCATACTAGAAAATTGATTAATTTGTATTTGGGTGAAAGCGCCAAAGACTTGAAAAATGGTGTGTTGTTAACAAGAGCGTTTCAACTGTTGATGAGCATTGTCCCTTATGATGCCAACAGTTTTGAATTTTCAAAATTTGTATTTCTTCGAGCACCAACGATTTCGCAAATGTTTTTTGGAGCAAAATTGATTATTGATATGGCACCTATTAATGACTTGCATACATTTTCAGACAAGATTTCATTATATTGGATTTTGTATAATCGAGAATTGATTTTAGGGAATTTTGTTCGAATTGTTGTTGCATTGGCTTCAGAAACTGGCAAATTCCCCAAAGAATCACCCGAACATACAATTTTATCATCATGTTTGACTAAAGCGTTGATTGTGGTCAATTCGTTAGTGGAGAATGCCGTGGTGGCCAAGAACATTGAGTATTCGGGTGAGACTGATTACAAGAATGCTGATTTGATGAATCAATTGACTGATTGTTATGCATTTCCGAGAATCATACCTGATATTAATTTGACTTTGGATACGTTCCTAGCACCAACAATTGATAACGATTTAGGTAAAGAAATTGTGAGGTTGTTGAGGTATTTGAAAGATTTAAAAGCCTGCGAGGGAATATAAGGAGAGAGGAGTTTGAAGTGTGAGAGAAAAGGTTTTGTTGATCTTTGAAGTTTTTGTAGATTATTTGTATTAATTTAGATAATGTAATTGTAATATCGACTATGATGTCGTAGAGAATAAAGCTTTGCAGTGGTGCGGTTGATGAAAATTGAGGAATCTCGTCTCCAAATATGTAAGCGCAATTACGCAACTGAATCTTACTAATTAATACAGTTCCATTGGGCAATCTTTTGACAAAGGAGTGTGGAGAAGAAGTATTGCAATATATGTGGTTAGATAACGATTGACAATCTTTTGGAGTGCATTGGGGTACACATCAAAACCTTTTATCTCGTTTCTGTCTTTTTGTTAGTGAATTGCGCAGTTGCGTCTTTTCCAGTATAAGGGGGAAAAGATAAGCAAGTCAAAGAATTTAATCCAACAAACGAAGTTGCAAATAGACTAGAACATTTTGATAGGGAATAATGGGGAAGAGGGGGGGATAGAATTGATTAGGAATAGGAGCTATTTGCCGAGAGAGCTTTTTGTTGCACCTTTCTATGGGGTATGTCTTTCCCAACATTTGTACCGTATGATTATGTAATAAGAAGTACTTCATTTTCGGAGTTTCCCACATAGATCTGGCCGTATTGGCTTATTCCATAAGTATCTCGCCTCTTTCGCGATTGAGTCATCAATCCATTGTTGAAGGTGTATAGTGCTTTCTTTTCCAGAGACAAAGCAAAGAGGAGAAGGGATGGTTGAACGTATCTTTGTGAAACTTTAAAGTTGCAAAAGATAGAATAGTTCTGATTGTGTTTTACAGATATGCACATTTTAATTATACTTTGCAAGATTTATGCAATGTTTTACCATTTGAGGAATCCCTATCCAGGAGCACCTATCTGTCCTAAATCTAATGGTATCTCCACTTTTCTGCAGATTTCTCTATCTATAAATATCATCTCGAGTAACCCATCCAACTTGAAACAATCTTAACTCACATCAAATACAACCATGACACCTGCTCAAGTAGCTTTGAGGCTAGACAATACTATACCTCAACTATCTCCAGAGGCAACAGTAACAACACCAACAGAAACCAAAATTGATACGCCACCATTATTAGCTGGTAAACATACTTTACCTGCAAGTTGGTGGTTTAACGAAAACATTTTCAACTTGGAGAAGCGGGCCATTTTCCACAACTCATGGTTATTTTGCACTCATAAATCAAGATTTACCAAACTGGGAGACTATTACTCATTTCAAGTTGCCGGTATTAAATTCTTTATCATTAAATCAAGAGATGGCGACTTGAATGCGTTCCACAATGTTTGCCGTCATCGTGCGTTCCCCGTGGTGCAAAAACAATCAGGCACAAGCGCAGTCTTGACTTGCAAATATCACGGCTGGAGTTACAATTCCAATGGGAAATTATCCAACGCACCACAATTTGACAATGTTGAAGGGTTTGAAAAGAGTGAAAATTCCTTGTATGCAATCCCAATCCATGTTACTCCACAAGGTTTGGTTTTTGTTAATTTCAACCAAGATGCAGTCAAGTTTGATGATTGGTTTGGTGGATTGACTATTGAATTGAATGAGTTTGATTTCGACGATTATGAGTATCATATGAGTTATGAATTACATGGTGATTTCAATTGGAAGACGTTGATGGATGGGTACCAGGAATGTTATCACTGTCCCGTTGCACATCCAGGATTGAATTCGGCATTCAAGATGGAGACTTATAAGGTAGTTCCCAAGAATAGATACTGCCGCCATTATGCCACCTTGATTAGAGAAGAGCCAAAGGCGGAGAAAAAGGAGCGAGTACATGAAGGCTCGTCTTGGTTTGGGTTTGGTAAAAAGAAATCACAAGAGGATACTGTTACCACTGCCGAACCAGAAAAGACAACCACTGGTAACAAGGGTGGTGAGTTTGATGGATTATGGGTGTACTTGTTTCCCAACAATGGCGTCAATTGTTACTCTCCTGCATGGTACTCTATTCGAGTTTTGCCATTAAGTGCCACCAAAACAACATTGCAATATGACATTTACACCAAAAAGGGAATTGATGAAGCCACAAAAGCAGAATTTGTTGACTTTTTGCAACAAGTTGAAATTGAAGACTTTAACTTGTGTCAATTGACCCAACAGAATTTGAATGAGGGCATATATAGTTCAGGATATTTGCATCCACAAAAGGAGAATGGAGTATTGTATTATCAAACTTTGGTGCGTGATGCTATAAAGAACCATCTTGACTTGGAGAAGGCCAATGGTGGGAAGCACATTGATCCTGCTGCTATTCCTGGACCGGAAAAGAATAAAGAACTCGAAGAATTGGAAGGGATTTGTCAGTCGCTTGATTGTGGGAGCCAAGATGTTGGGTTGAATTGGTGAATACATTTACTAATAAATTATGCCTTTTGATTAATCTACATATGAAATAGTTGTTTACTAAAAAATGATGACTTGTTCCTCAAAGTAGACCCAACTTTTCCATTCTCACTTCAACAGCTCTACGATGCGCTTCCAACCCTTCAACAGCAGCCAATGTCATTACTGCTTTACCAATACTTTTCAATCCTTGTTCAGTTACATCTTGAGAAGTAATGAATTTTTGAAACGTTGCAGTGTTGACTCCGGAATATTGTCTGGCGTATCCATAAGTTGGCAAAGTATGATTTGTACCACTTGAATAATCACCACATGATTCAGGTGACAACGCCCCCACAAATACCGACCCTGCATTTTCAATAGAATCAGGCACATATGAGGCTGCATTGTTGATTTGTAAAATCAAATGTTCTGGTGCATACTGATTGGATAATTCAAATGCATCTTGATATGACTTTGTGAGCAAAATGTATGAATGAGCTAAACATTTACCAACAATTTCTTTTCTTGGTAATGCCAAAGCTTGTTTCGTGACTGCTTGTTGAAACTCCTTCAATTTAGTCGTTGATAAACCAACTCCAATCAAGATGACTTGAGAATCAACACCGTGTTCGGCTTGCGACAATAAATCACTAGCTACAAAATCAGCATCTGCATCTTCATCAGCAATAACAAGCACTTCGCTTGGTCCTGCAGGCATATCAATTGAACACAACGCTTGTGTGTCATTTTGTACATACATCTTGGCGGCAGTGACAAACTGATTACCAGGGCCCAAAATTTTGTCACATTTGATTACTGATTCGGTACCGTACGCCAACGCCGTTATTGCTTGTGCACCACCAGCCATAACAATACATGACGCGCCCAACTTGTGAGCAACATATACAACTTCAGGTGTCAATTGACCAGTGCTTCTTGAAGGTGGTGAGGCAATGACGATATTCTTACAGCCAGCCACTTTTGCTGGCACACCCAACATCATAGCTGTTGAGGGCAAAACGGCAGTTCCACCAGGTACATAGAGCCCGACATTTTCAATTGGCTTGGCAAATCGTGAACAATAAACACCCGGTGCTGTTTCAACAGTCATTACTTTCTCCTTGGGTAATTGAGCAGCATGGAACTTTTCAATATTGGTCATTGACAAATCGATTGCATCCTTCATTTCCAGCGAGATGTTCATGAGCGATTCTGGGAACGGAGCTGAAAGAACCGGCGTGTCTAATGTAACACCATCGAATTTGGCAGTCAATTCCAATAATGCCTTGTCTCCATTGGTTTTAACATTTTCAATAATTGGTAGTACTAATTTCATAATTTCAGATGTCTTTTGTGCTGGTCTTGTCATGGCTTTGGTAATAGCAGGAGATGTTAAATCACTAGCATCAATGACTTCCAATTGGAAATCGGCATCTTGTGATGCATTTTGTGTTGGCGCATTTGGGGGGCTATTGTCCTGTTTCTTTTCCAAATATGCTGGTTTAGCATCTCCTTTGCGTCTTGTCACTTTAAACGACTTGACATCAAGGTTCTTTTCAACATCACTCAATTTAACTCCGTTCTTGGTACACCAACACATGACAAAGTATAATAAATCAGCCGCTTCCCAAGCAACTTCATTCTTGTTGCCCTTGGCATCAATCAATTCATCCAATTCTTCCTTCAACTTCGCAACAAGCAAGGACTCATCATTAAACAATCTCTTGGTGTATGATCCTTCGGGAGCATTTTCAAATCGATCTTGTAAAGTTGCATCCAATTTTGATAATCCGTGGCCACTCGATTGCAAATCGTCACCAAAACAAGTATACTTGCTGGTTTTGTGGCAAAATCCATATCCTTTACGATTTTCCACCACAAATTTAACAACATCAGAATCACAATCTTTTGAAACTTGGAGAAGTTTTTGAGTAGCGCCACTGGTTTTACCTTTGTACCACAATTCATGAGTTCTTTTCCTTGATTGGTATACTCCAACTTTTTCATCAATAGCGGCAAAAATTGATTCTTTGGAAGAGTACACAATTCCTAATGCAGTATATTGTGGAGCTGGAGAAGTGATTAATGTAGTGAATAATCCATCTTGTCTATCAGTAACTAAAGTATTGACAAACGTGAACGAAATTGAAATTTTGCCATTTTCTTGTTTCTTTGTGGTTAGATTTTCTGATGGTAAAATGACAGTATATCCTAATTTGGCCAATTGGTCAACTTCATCTTGCGATGCATCACTTTTAGTCATATCATAATACACATCTCTATTTTCATCATTGTTGTATTTTGCTAAATCATTCAATTTTTCACAAACAATTAGTGACAGATTAGATTGTAATACAGGACTAGCAAATCTTTCATCCGGTAATCCAGCGTTGACAACAGACTCGTACTGTGTTTCATCAGACAAGAATATCTTTTCAACTCCCAAGTTCAACAATTCTGTAATTTGATCCACAGAAACATTCTTTTCAACTTGAACAAATATTGACAATTGTGATTGAAATTGTTGTATCCAATGCTTACTCAAATTGAGTGAGTCATATGGAAACAAAACATGGCCCGCGATGCTCAAGTCGTCCAACTTTGGATCCTCCGGAGATGAGAGTAGTGGTAATATAGGGAATGTCATTGGTGGTAGGAGTTTTATCTCTCCAGACTTTTTTTGCAATGCATTTTTTTTTTCAAAAGGTCCAGAAATGACTAATCACCAAAATTGGTAGCATTGAAGGGGTCCATTTTGAATTTATCAAAACCCAAAGAAGATCTCTACACAGCTTTCTCTTTCTTTCCCAATTCTCATTATCATTACTATATATATAAATGCTAATAGCACGGTGCTATTAAAAGTTGAATTCACCTCTGAACTGATTCAAATCCATATTAGGTTTCACCAACTCGACCAAATCTCTTCTTTCCATCGATATAAATGCCCTCTTTAATGTTTCAGTCAATGCAGTAGATTGATTATGATTCAATGAGGATGAGCCAGAATCGACACCTTCAACTTGATGCATAGACAATCCAGACAAAAGATGTTCAGCAGCTTCCTTGTAACAACCAATATTTATACAAGAAACGCCCAAGTTATATCTTGCTCGTACAAATGTGGGTTTCAATTGCAAGGCTTTGAAATATGCATCAACAGCTTCTTCTGATCTATTGGAGTTGGCCAAGGATGCGCCCAATCTATTCCACAAGATTGGATCATCAGGTCTGATTGTTAGTGCAGCTTTAAAACAATCAATTGTCTTGTCGAAATCTTCATTGGCATAAAATAATACCCCCAATCCCATTTGCACATCGGAATCCATACTAGCCCCATCAGGTGATAATTGTGCTGCTTTCAAAAATAAATCAGTGACTCTTTTGTTCAATGAGAAACGATCTTCATCAGTTAGTTCAGGATTTTCTCTTCTTGCTTGCTCAGCTACTTGAGGATACTTTGTGGAAATCCATCTTTCCAATGTAGCAAAAGCAGCATTGTCATACCCTTCGTTAATGTACGAAATTGCCAAATTCATTAAAGCTTCCGAATTTTCTGGGTGCAATTCAAGACATTTTTCCAATGCAGTTATACCAGCAATCTCCTTTTCATTTTGAGTTTGTACTTCACCCAATTTCAACCACGCATCAACATGATTTTGATCTTTCTGGATGGCAGCTTCAAATGCCAATGCCGCTTCAGACAATTTAGCTCCATTTTCCATCAATTGGATACCAATTTGGTATGGATCTTGATCAGCTGGTAAGTCAAAGAATTGATTATTTTTAGCATCTTCAAACTTGTAATCACCAAAATGAGCCCTCGTGGTAGCGTATTTGGCAAAATCTCTTTCCCAAAGATTCATATCTGGAGGATAAGTTTCACCTTGAGTACTTTTGAAATCTTCATATTGTCGTTCAATGAAATCGTTTTCAAATGATTCCGAGTTGAGACTATCCCACACTTCTTGGAACGTGGCCTGGTATTTGTCATCAATGACTATATCGTCTTTATCATCAGCAACTTTAGCTTCCTCTTTAGCTTGTTCTGAAAGCTCTTCAATTTTTTTAAACTGATCGTCCCAATCAACTTGTTGTTCAGTGTCCTGCTTCTGTTCTTGATTTTGTCTCTGCATTTGAGGCTGTTGTTGTTGCTGATAAGTAGACATTCCCATGCTGCTACCCATCATCGGACGATACGACATCATTGGTGCACCACCATACCTTGAAAATGGTTGGTTATGCTGTTGATTTTGATGTTGTTGCAATGTTTGTGGTTGTTGTGGAGCAGTTTGAAACTCATTGGCCCACTGGGTATTAACAGGAGCAGCATTTTTAATCATTGGCGAAGCAACTTGTGGCACTGGTGAGTTAGACTGTTGTTTAAAATCCTGTGACCAGTTATTTGGCTGTTGTTGCTGAGGAGATGGATGCATAGTGTTTAACTCATGTCTCATTTGTTGATATTGAAATGACGATCCTTGAGGTGCCGCATTATTCATGAACTGATCCAAATTTTGTCTATCTCTAGCATTAATCAAGTTGTCTCTTTTGAAACCTTGGTTTTGGATGACTCCACCAAGTGGTTGAGAAGCTTGTTGTTGTAAAGACCTATCTTGTTGGGTATGTTTGTTTAATTGTGAAACAACGTTGTTGTTAACAGCACATTCTGATCCTCCACCGACGAATGACATTGTAAGTAACTTAGGGTTAGGCTAATGTAGTAGAAAACTGAATGCTATCTTTTGTTATCCTTATGGAAAAGGGTGGTATGGTTCTTGATTAAATGAATTAGTAATAGTACCCACAGAGATCACAACTTGAATGATTTTTAGAGAATTTTTTTTGCCCTCTCACCCTCTACCCCACCATTGAAAAAAAAAAGGAGTCATGGGTTATATGCAGTACTGAAACTTCCTCGGTTCATAAAAGTTCACATGCTAAATGAATCAAAAAACACATACAATAGTCTACAAAGTTAGTGTGGTATCAGCAAGGATGCAGTTTTTCCAAGGGGGACTACAGGCCAGCCAGCAGTCTAGTCGTTTTGTGGTTCATTGAAGAATGAGATGAGTTGTTTTTACCGTGAAGAACCGAACTTGCAAAAGTGGAAAATTAAATTCCGACGCGGAATTTTCCATTGTCAGTTGATTATTTTTTCTCCTTCATGTAACTCCGCTCTGTGTCGCATAATCGCATTGTCGCAACGACTGTCCTCATAAAAAAAGCGACATTACGGTTGATGATTCTTTGAGGCTACGTTGTGTGTAACTTGGGAAAGGTGCAAAGAATTACAAAACAAGTACAATGAAAGTCAACTTTGCCGTATAACTGTTGAAATATCTGTATGGAAGCACATTACCAGCTCTATTACTACGTCGGCTAATAGAATGTATCTAAATTCATATCGAGAGGTATAGTGCTGTACTGTACACCTACAAAAACTTGCCGTGAAATATAGTGACCAAGAAGGTGCTCTATCGTGTGGTTTAAGCCACAATGTTATGTAGCCCCATTTCAAACAAGTATATCGAACGAAATCACGACAACGAGGCTTATGGAGAAAAAATTGTAATTTCTTGAGATCTAATTGATAACAGTAGATCTAGTTACATATACAGAACTGGTAATAATTGAAATTGCACATCACAATACCAAATACCCCCTTCTTTTTAAGGAGACCATTATTCAATGAAACGTATTGTCGTACGGCATTACATCATGACGTTGTATGGTTACATCCAAGCAATGGGAACTTTTCATGACAATGGAAACTCACCACCACATGTGATGACAGGGCCAATTCTACGTAATTGTTTGAATTGGTCAACTTCCTCATGTATAGAATCGATGTAGAGTGCAAAGACTTGAAATACATCAAAGCATTTTTCTATACTACATTTCAACATGTTGACCAATTTTCAAACTGGTGTCACTAAATTCTTAGTCGTTCTTTTCTGCGTCACCACCGTAGTTTCACAACAACACTCTAAGATCGATTATGACGGTATCACCAATTTTGATTGTTGAAACTTGGCAATAGGTGGAGATGGTAACAAAGATCCTGATGTTTGAGCAAATGAAAAAGACAAATGTTCGCATTCATCTCACACAACCATAGGATGAAGAATGATCAAGGAAATGACATTGATTTAAATGATGATTAGATTAACAATGTCAACCAATAGACATTTAAGGAAACATTGATCAGACTGTTATTGGTGGGTTTAGAGTACCAGGAAGAAAAGATGGTGGTGGTAGTAGTAGTGGTGGTGGTGGCGGTTGTGGAAAAAAAGGTTGTAATAAACGTGGTGGTGGATATGGCGCTAGTGACACAACCGGCGAGGATGCTACTATTACAAAAAGAGATAAGGACTTTGACATTCTGAGCAGCGACTTGGAGGAAGGCATTGTGTTCAGTCTCCTTTTAGGTTGGTTTTAAATGTCGTAGTTGGTTTTTAGTTGAAAAAAAGTCCGATTTTTCTAGAATTTCGTCCAGTGAGATATTGTACTATCTTGTCTTTATACAACACCTCTTGGAGACTCACCGAGCTGCTCACCTCATTTTCCCAATTTTTTTTCCTACAGAGTTGAGTGTAAACAAAGATGCATAAATACACTAATGTACTCTTTTAGTTTGAATTAAACTTTTTCAGTTTTGAATGTTGCAAAAGTTGCGAAACACAAACAAAAATGGGTGAAAAAGAGAATGAAAATTTTTTTTTTTTTTTTCTTTTTTTCATTTCCAATTACATTTCCAGTTAATCTTCAAAATTGCTTTAATGCAATCAAGTCGTGACTAAATGGTATGTTGATAGCATCCGAGCAGTTATTGCTCTTTCAAACATTCTCCTCCAAGTTTCGTCTACAAAAATATGATGTCTTTTAATTCTTACATATCATGAGGGGGTACTGCCTCCGATGATATACAAAAACTAAAAACGATTTGCATGTCAGTCTGATTTTTATAGCACAATTTGCGGAGAATATTGAGTATTGTTTGGAGTATTATTTGAAAAGTTTACTAACAGTTTTGATTAGATTTGGAGAGTATTGAGGTAACGTAGTTCTGGAGTTAAGTTGGTTTCGAAAGACCATCGTGACTAGTGCAAATGCCATGTCTTTAGTAATTTTTAGTATTGTTGAAACACTGATTGTTAAGCGTTGGGAATACTCGAGGAACCATCATCTGAAGCAGATTACAATGGGTCCCGTCTCTTTTTGATGAGATGAATTTCAAGCAAGGTCTTTGGGCCTACAGCTCACGTTCTCGAAAGAGAAGGTGTATTTTACTTCTCAAGTTAGGAAAAGTTTGTTTAGGCAAACGTTGGTGTTGTTCAACTTCTTTTCTCTCTGTGTTTCCTCTACGAAAGCAAAATTTCATTAATGACCGGTTTATACCTGTTGGTAGAAACCCCTGTTTGGTAACCCATTCATCTATTAAAACCGTGAAGACACACGCACAGCTTCAACTCTTAAACCATTGACAATTAATATGGTATATATACCTTTACTATGTTGCTCTTTCTTTACGACGATTTTTTTGGCACTAATTGGACTCACCAATAATATGCTAATCACATTGGAACATTTGAGTCAAATAAGCTTACAGTGTATTCACCTTAACTGGTATTGAGTGTATTATTGACATTCATTATGACAGGAAGAGTCGTGTCTAACTTACAAAGAAAAGTTGGCTACAATTATTTGAGATGCTCTCTCTCTCTCTCAGTTTAGAAAATTTTCTTTTCTTGTATGTTTCTTCCTTTTCACATCGACAGTCAGTAATAATACCAAAGAGTATGTCATATCACATTCTAACCAACTAGCTTTCTTCTTTGGAGCTATAGCAACATTGGCTTGTTGTTTATGATGACAACAAGTTAAACCTAGCTCATCCGGAGCATTGAAACAATGTTTTCATGCGGTGTAGAAAAACATACCCTATCCAACCATAATTATCTGAATGATGACAAGCCAATATAAAAAGCCAAAGGGAATAACACTTGAATTCAATCCAATATACTAACTTTCGATTCAAGCTTTTTTAGAATTTTATAGACTTTTAATACAGTTTTGAAGTTTTGACTTTTTTTTTTTTTTCATTATCTTGCACCTACTTACTCTCCCTCTACTTGCTCAATTCTTGCAATGCTTTTCTTATGGAGTCAACACCCTTTAACAAATCCTCTTCACTTATAACCAATGGTGGCGCTAATCTAATGATATTGTCATGGGTTGGTTTAGCCAATACTCCATGATCCTTCATCAACAAACATAAATCCCAAGCTGTTTTACCATTAGTCTTGGATTCATCAATGACTATAGCTGATAACAATCCTTTACCTCTTACTTCGCTAATGATACCATTACTTTCTTGTTGAAGTTTTGTCAATTCTGATTTCAACAAGTCTCCCAATTTTTGTGATCTCTCCACTAGATTCTCATCTTTAACCACTTGTAAAGCAGCAATTGCTACTCTACAAGCCAATGGGTTACCACCATATGTAGATCCATGAGATCCTGGTTCCAAAGTCAACATAATTTCCTTTGATGATAATACTGCTGATACTGGTACTACACCACCAGAAATTGCCTTTCCCAACAAGATAATATCAGGTTTAACCCCCTCAGAATGTTCATAGCACAACATTTTACCAGTTCTGGCAATACCGGTTTGAATCTCATCACAAATCAACAACACATTATATTTTTTACACAATTGTTGAACACGTGGTAAATAATCAGCTGGTGGTACAACAATTCCCGCTTCACCTTGAATTGGTTCCAATAATATGGCAGCTATCTTGTCACCAGCATTAGCAAATGCTTTTTCAACGTCTTCAATTACACCAAATCTCAACAATGTTCCCTTTGGTTCACCAGGAATTTGGGGACCAACATTGGGTAAAGCAGGACCGAAATTAGTAGTTGCATCTGGATCAGTAGACATGGAAATAACTCCCAATGTTCGACCATGGAAATTGTTTGTCGCTGACAAGATTATAGCTTCATTTTCAGGAATACCCTTTTTAACATATCCCCATCTCCTAGCCAATTTCAATCCAGTTTCCACAGCTTCAGCACCAGTATTCATTGGCAACACCATTTCATAATTAAAATATTCAGTAACGTATTTGGCATAAACACCAAATACGTCAGATGAAAATGCTCTTGAACATAAAGTCAATTTCGATGCTTGATCAACTAAAGCTTCCACGATTTTAGGATGGCAATGACCTTGATTTACTGCAGAATAAGCAGAAAGGAAATCCAAGTATTCATTTCCCTCTGGGTCCCAAACATGAGCACCAGATGCTTTAGAAAAGACTACTGGTAATGGATGGTAATTGTGAGCTGAATATTGAGATTCATAGTCTTGTGTTTGTTTTGATGAAATTTTGAAGTCTGGAGTGGAGGAAGACATTGCTTGTGAATTGCTTGTGAATTGGTTGTGGATTGCTTTTTACCTAAAAAAGATTGAAGCTTGTTCTTGTTAGTGGTGAGAATAGAAGGTGGGGGGGTATTTATACAAAGAAATTTATCCCGCGCAAGGCAATCGGTTGATTTGATTGATGATCAAAGAGAGTGTAATGTTACTCCGTATGATACTTTTTTTTTGTGATATTTGGCGCCTGTATTCTTGAACACCGGTAATGGTAATTGATGCCGAGGACAACTTTGAAGTAGAGAGACTATAGGATTCCGCTTAGAGTATGCAACAGCGAGTTAGTAGACGGGTACACTACCCCAATCTACATATTTTCTATTTATTCCCAATTAGGAAACTCATACAGAGGAAGTAAAAAAAAATCTTTTTTTTTTTTTGTTCTTTTCCAAAGGGGGGGGAGCGAGAGAGAGAGAGAGAAACGAAGTTCAAAAAAAAACCACCGAATCACAGATACGAACGGACAGACAGACAAACAGACAGACAGATAGACAGACAGACAGACAACCAGTCAGTCAGACACAATATACCACCATCAGGTTAACAAGTTTTAAACTACGTCGTCATTACATCATAACATTCGTCATTAGTCAAATCGATATTACAACTTACAACACTGCCGTTTTAATGAGTGCGTTCAAGAGACAAGCATTACACGAGTCCAACGGTAGCGGCACCACTGCCTCCTCCACCGACAGTGCTATTGGTACTACTAAACCATACGCGGCGGACTCTCCCCTCCCATCAGTAGCAATGAGAATTAGAAAAGCAGTAAGTGAAGGATACAATCAAGGACAAGCTAGTAATTTCCTGGGCAACTATCAACGCGTTCCCTTGCCAACTACTTTAAATAACCAACCACCAAGTTTATCATCATCGGAATCAACTAGAACTGTATCGAATTTGGAAGAATGGGATAGTTATTACAAGATTAATAATGCACCTATTCAGACTATTGATGAGTACGACAATAGCAGTAGTAGTTTCAATAACCCGTTGAAGAGGAAATTTGATGGTGGTAATGGCAACATTGCAGAACTGGAAATTGCTCAGTTTCAAGCTAGGTACGGTGAATTGAAGTTTAATGAGAAGTTTTGAAAAAGTGAAAAAGAGGAGCTATGCTTTGGGGAATGCTGCTTTATTCTTATGAACAAGTAAGCTGCTTCAATAGATGTATTTAGTTCTACTGTAGCTGATCCATTCATGACCATGTTTAATGAGTAGGTGAAGCCTTATTTATATGTTTGCTTCGTTTGATTTGTTTGATTTGTAATTATAAGTTGATATCGAATCCAAATTTTGTAGACTGAAGGAGTGTTTGAGAGACGGAGGGATGTTGGGGCTTGTTTAAAAAACTTTTACTGAGAAAAAAGTGACAGTAGCAAGAGAGCTTTATAAAAGCACAAACCAATGTGTGCGGTTAAGTTGGAGTTATGAAAGGATATTGATAACATCCGTTATTCATTAGACTGAGGTGTGGTTTATGTAAAAAGTAGAGAAGACATCCTTGACATTACAACATCACATCCAATTTCCCAAATTCCTTTGCTCTATTAATCCCTTCTTTTGTCTAATCAGGAACCACGGCCGGTCAAGGCCGAAATTGTCATCAATATTCAAGGATTAACATGTCCTTGAATAACAACAGAAGACCGTCGTGAAAAGTTGTGGTATAATCATCATCAACGACAAAAAGAAGAATGTCTTAGAAACAAAGTATGAATAAAAGGGACATGTCTTTCTCCATCACTCAATATCAAAACACTAGGTAAATCATGGCTTCTTAGCATTTTAGGACAAACTTCTATAATCATTGAGTAATGGGGTGATTAATTGGAAGTTGATGCTCATAATGCTCATAATTATAGACAATCCATGGACATGCACAATAATCAGACATAGTTGAAAAGACTTTCTTCAAGATATAAATCAGACATATGCTTGTCTACTTTGTCTTTTGAATTTGATTCATCCTTTTAAAGTACAGTCACTGTCCACGGCTTCAAACCCCTCACTCCCTCCCCGCCAAAAAAACTAACCAATGATTATAACAAAGTTCAGCTAAGATGCCATGTTAATGTCTTGATTTTTTTTTCCATATGCCATATGCCATAATCAACAAACAACCATATAACCAAAGCTAGTTTCAAAAAAGTTAGTCAAAATTTGAATTCCGTCATTTCAAGTGTCTCATTTTTTTTTTTTCATTTGGAATCAGAAATGCATGAATGGTAATTAATAAAAATAGTTGTCATCAACGGGAAACCCGAGATTCTGACTCGTCATCTAGATAAAGATCATCACTTCAACAAAAAAGAAAAAATAAAGCACAGATGTTCTCACACATACTCTTGACAGGACATATACATGTTGATATCGACAATGTATGATCTAAACTGATAAAATTGTTAGTAAAAGTGCACAAGTAAAACTATCTTTTCTTCGCTTTCCCTCAATATATCATTTAAATCAGTAACGATGGGTTTCTGAGGCCCACCATAAAAATGCGTTGTCACTCATTCCATAAATCAGTGCCCAGTGCAATAATTCCTCATCTTGAAAGTAAAAACAAAGGAGATTAGTCACATACTGTTTTCTATATTCAAAACGGTTAGTATAAAAGCTCGGTCATTGGACATCCCTCTTTCTTCCATTATAAGCAATTGTTTGCGTCTCTCTTTTTATCAATCAGTTAGCGTAAAGGTGCAAAAACTTTATCAATCATAAGATATCAGCCAGTAATTCCAGCTTTTGTTTTCGTTAAATCATCATATATTTCAAGGACAACAATGCTCATATGTCATGGATAAAGGCGAGACAAATAAAATCGTGAAATCTCTTGTAGCACATACAAATTTAAATTCTGAATCAATTGTTAGTAATTGCAAATCCACAATATTTTTCCTTCTCCTTCCTATTTGCCAGTTCTTGTAATTGAGATTATCAGTAAACTTGAATAACGTTGTGATCATTCCAAATTATATCTTTAGTCACATACTCTAGTTTGAATTTTTTTGATTATTTTTGGTCATCCTATAAATCCCAAAAACAAGAGTAGCTAAACATCACGAAGAAAGTAGTCAAAGGACAGTGTTGCACTGCCAATGATGAAACATACTTGTTGTTGTTGATTGCAATTGGATATATTACATTGATATTTATCTATGTATAAACTCCAAAAGAAGAATTAGAAGAAGTGTAAAAGGTGAAAAATTTTTCCAATGCCTTTTGAAGAGGAAGAGGAAGAGAAAGGAAGAGAAAGAGGTCGTGTTGAAAAGTCAAATTGCATTTGGTAGCACAAACTGGTATAAATCATAGGATCTATTCATATACCATCAACTACAAGATAATTCCTTCGTATGAGGCTGTTATCAAGCACAGGGTAAATTTTTTCTGTTGAGATACAAAAGTATAGCCATAATCATTAACAGCTTCACATTACGGGCTACACGTATAATTTTGCAACTATAATACTTTTTGTTTCTTTATTCCATTTTCATCAGCCACCTCTTCCAACGATCGTTTACTTGGATCCGTCATACCAATTTCACCTTCTTTTGATTCAACAAACTCTTGCAATTCCTTCTCCAATGTTTCTGCATGAATCAACGAATCAATGTATACATCATCTTTACCACAATTGGGACAATGAAAATCGTTTTCAATCAAGACATTTTCAATCTCATCTTGATTATGATATACATTGGACAATTTTTGCGCTTTGGTTAAATCAGGACAACACGGAGTAGTATATATTGGCGCTTTGAGTACTTTCTTGTTTGTTGACAATGCATCAAGAAATTGTGGCTTGTTATACTTTTCAACAAGACCGAGTAATCGAGACTCATACTCCTGTTTTGACTTCATGGCTGCATTTTGCAACTTTGTTTGATAATTCATCCAAGTTTTAGAATCAGCCATAGCAATGGCATACTCACCTTCATCAGTAATTAATATAGCATTCCCATCATTATCAATAACATCACCATTTTCATTGGTAGTGAATGACCCAGAATTCTTTTCAACCTCTTCTTTTGATATCGTTTTCAAATATGACTTCGGTATACCTGTAGTTCTCATGATTTTTTTTCCTTCGAAATTAGGATCATTATTAGTAGGACAGTTCTTTATCCAATGATCCTTCTTACCACATCGGTAACAGATGTATCCGGGTGGTGGCATATCTTCCTTATTGGTAGCAGACGTTGTCGCTGTTGGTTTGTAGTAAACCATCTTGTGCTGTGCCAATTCATCTTGGGTTTGCGCCCATACATTTGATTGATTTTCAAACATCAATTTGATCTTGTCCTCTTCAGACGCATCCTCGCCTAGTTGGGGTAATGTCGATGGCATAGTGTGATTGGCAATGGACGATGCATTGGCATTAGTGGTGTTGATGACTTTTCGATTCAATCGTGGTTTCCCACTAACATATCTTGATGCATTATTGAACTTGCCCATCTTGGATGTTGCTGGTGATCGCTTAGCTAAAACATAGCTTGAACGTGGTATAACATCGTTATCCAACTCATATTCCAAATCTGGTTGCTCTGAATGGTATAATCTTAAATTGAAATCCTGACCAGTACCTAAATGGTTTTGACTAATGATATCTCGTTTTAAATCAAACACGCTAATTGCAGTACCATCAAAGTGTATTACACTCTTGTTCTTCTGATGTAGGAACTTGTAATAAATGACTGAAGACATCTCCTCTGGTGAAAACCGTTGTTTGGAGTCAAATCTCAATTGAGTAATAATTTTTCTCTCTTTCTTTTTGAAAAATATAAAGAAACATCATCAACTGGTAAAATCATCAAAAGAACATCACTACTGGTGAGCATCCCCCCCCCCAAATATGAATGTGTCCTATTCATTGTCTAACGTGGTTGGGTATTCCAATCAACTACCTACTCTAGATGTGAAATTACCATTGAAATATGCAGAGGTACCCTTCACCACAGACAACCACGATGATGAATTTCTTTCCAAACTTGCTGCAACTGGACAATTCCTCAAATTCGAATCCACATCGCTTATCCCACTAGTATCATGCTCAATATTGAATGATTTATCAACTATTATGCTCACCCCCATTGAGCGTAAAGCAAACAGTTTGGGATTGAAACTTCAGAATATCAAAATCAACTTACCTCATACAGTCTTGTCTACCAATTGTTTTGATGTAAACCACGATAATGACAACATATACATCAACTTGATTGATTCCAGTTACTTGTTCATATCTTTAAAGATACCAACAGAGATGTTTGTGTCCGGCAAAACATTGTCGTTGTTTGACTTTGAAGAATGGGGACATATATCTGTCCCATACTCATTTGAAATGAGATCAAATCCATATTTTGTAAAATCCATCGATGAATTGAATATGCTCGTGTCATTGAAGGATGGTGGCTTTCTCCATTTTCAAAAACAAACTGCTTTGTCAGATGTTGATATTTACACTTTTAACGAACCAGTTTCGTTTCTTGGTGGGTTATTCAGTGCCAAAAGGGGAAAATTAGACATGAATGGAGTTTCAGCAAACACTGTGCTTGATTTGGTTAGATTTGATGATCATTTGATTACCCTAACCGCAAGTAGACATTTGAAAATGTGGAGCTTGTCCAAACATCAATACATTTCATCTACACCATTGTACGAAAATCTGGAAGAGGAAACTTGGTTGAACACAGTACCATCAAAATACATGCAGTTGCTTAATGTTGATGGGGACTGGTACATCACGCTGCACAGCTCAACAAACAGCGCCACCGAAAATAATCAATTTGCATTTCAAACTTGGCAAGTTCATCAACTGTCATTGATCAAAGTTCCCAAATTCGAGTTTGAACCAAAAGTGCCCAACATTTTGTTATCATCATCGGATATATTCTACCACGAATCAACTTTCCAAAATAAGACATGGATTATTCAAGATTTTGAAACTCAGCACACAGGTGGCCAATTGAAAATTCACATTTTGTGGAAATCTAATACATCATCTATTCTTGTCACCTACACTATCGATGTCGATAATGGAGCAATAATATCAATTGAGTCATCCCTGCCAACAGAGCACAATGAAGAAGAAGAAATTGCCGTTCTTTTTGACTCGGAATATTACCGTCGCAAGATTTTTGATTCCGGTGAATTCAACAACTTGATCGTTGCTACTTCCATATCATGTTTACGCCGCCATTTCGAATCGCAACAAGAGCACATTGATGGGGATTTACGTACATCGGCGAAAGAATTGATAGAGTTTCATTCTACTGCTGATTCTGCTAAACATAATTGGTTCAAACTTTACTCCTTATGCCAGGATTTCAGCAAGAAAAGTCAAGAGGCATTGGCATTGATATCTTTTAATGAAAAATTGATCACAATACAAACAAATGGATACGGACTATATGGATCGTCGCATTATTTTGAATCCTTGTCTCATAAGAACCTTCAAAGCCCTGAAGGTAAATTGATGCAATTATTCAACAAGTTCCGTATCACTTTGTCCCCAAATACATATCACAAGTTGAGCGAGTCTATTGTATCTCGTCAACGTCAATTTGATGATGCCACTGCAGTTGATGAGTTTTTCCAAATGCATCTTGCTGAGAAATTACCACCATTGGAGATCCAATCAGTATTGTCTGATTTGGCAAGTATACCCAATGCATTACAAATTATTGAATCGTTGGTTGCTGATACAGAATATCAATTGATTGAGGTGGTTGATCAAGTGGGTGATTTGGGTCAGTTTTTCAAATTGTCAACCTTTGCCGCATTCAAGGACATAATGCAACAACATACTATACTTTTGACAGATTTGTTGATTTTACTCTTTGTTTGTGAGGTTAATGATGAAATTTTGAACTTGCTTAATCAAGTTATGCGTGGATTGCAACAGTATGACCTCACTGAGTTAATATTTGAGACCTGTTTTGAGTCTGGCTCTGGTAAATCTCCACTTGAGTCTCGCGGGTTGGCAAATACTGATTATTCATTGTTTTGGTCTGCTATAGTCAACGAAGATACCACTTTGAAACAACTTATTGATAACTTGCGAGTCAGTGAGGCATATGATTATTTCCACAATGACGTATTAACCAAGAGGGATTTTATTGTCAACTCCGTCATTGAGTTGATCAATCATCAACAAGGACCATACTTGAACAAGTTTTTTGTAACCCAATTGAATCAAAACGACGTTAATGAATTGTTTCTTGTTGGCATAATCCATTTGATCAATCATGATGCATCTCTCTTTTTTGACACATTTGTTCAGTTTGAAAAATTTGAGAACCTTGATGTTGCCAATTTGAAATTATTGAAACAAGATGAAAACTTGCGTCATTTTTTGAGTTGTTTCTACACTTTGCCCACACGAGGTGAATATTACCATGGATTGTCCGAATTGGCCATGTCACAAGTTGCACTGGGGAAATTAGGCGATGTGACAAGAACACAATTGACTGAAGTGGCTTTGAAATTTGATAAATTGGCAATTGCAAACGCTAAAGACGAACCATCAAAGGTTGAATCGTTGTATTTGAATGTGTTTGATTTAGCATTATCGATATCAGATTATGATTCTGTTGGACAAGCATTGCAACATGTAACTTCCACCACCCAAATAAAGACTTTGCTAACTCGCTTTATCGAGAAATTGATTTCGGAACTGAAGATCAAATTGATCTTCCCACCAAATGACAGCAAAGTCTACCGAGCCCATTTCAAGTTGATTGATTCGATCTTGCTTCAACTAGCTAATTCAACGCCATTATTACCCTCATTGAAAATATATCAGATTTTATCATCGTGGAGATTATTTGGCTGTTGCATGACAAAGCAGCAGCTAGGTGATCAACGTGGCTCCTGTGAGGCATTGTATCTGTACATTCAACGCTATAAAAATGAAATCACCACCATCGATAAGGCAAGTAAATTCCAAGTCTTGCAAATGTATTTACTCATTTTAAATGAGTTGAAATCATTTGATGAAGTTGATGATCAATGGTTTTTCAATAGATTGGCGGAACTGGAGTCTTCAACTTCACAGATTGTGACTGCCAATAGAATCCAAATTGAGTATTTGGAATGGATGAAGAATTTAGAAACAGATTTATCTACAATAGAGTAAGAAGCCCTTGTTGAGATATATGTATATGTATTACAATTGTATAAGCTTTCATAATAGATTACATTGCGTTTAAAGTTGTGCCCATTTTTCTTCTTATCCAATATTTGCCTTCATGTTACCGGCACCTTTGGGATTTTCATCTTTCCAATCGTCCCACCGCCTCTTTTCCAACTGTGCTTCATCATCTTCATCACTTTCGTAATCAGATTCTTTATTTACATCTTTAACTTCTTCCTTCATCATTTTCCCATTAGCTAATTCATAATCCAAATATTCCTCAACCGTCATTGAGGGTAATACTTGGCCAGTTCCAAAAACACGATTACGCAATTGCGATTTGGTTGTTATAGTAAATGGTTGAAGGACTTTACCTTGTTTAGAAATCAAGTCAGAAATTTGTTTAGTTGGACGTGGCTCAATTTTCGTGGTGAATCCAGTCACATCTGGTGTCAGATCTGTCAGATCGGTGGGGTAATTGGCTATTCTGCCATCGTTTTTATCTGCATGGGCATTGTGCGAGTCTATCGTTCCTGGAGGAGGTCTATTTGAAAGTACTTCTGACTCCATTGTTATTAATCCAATTGAATCAAATGCTTTTAAAATGTGAAATTTCAATTGATCAATATAAATTGCCTTTAATGTTTCATCTTCAAACCTTTCATTCAAATCATGCTTCAAGTCGGTCAATACCGCCAACTGATGATGCAATTGCTGCTCCTTTTTGTAATTATCAATCTTTTCTTGTCTTTTCACTTGTGGTGACATGATGATCTCCTCACCTTTATCAATAAGTTTCAACCTTTGTGCTTGATCATGATCCAAAATGCCATAATTCTGTAAATTGGTTAAAAATTCAATAGCATACAGTTTGGCTATCTTTAAATAATCCAGCTTGAAATCGAGGGATATTTTGCCCTGCTTTAGTTGAAGTTTAGAATACAACTGAGCCAAATAAAACCATAGGTTCAAGTAAGGAATATATGACGTTGTGAGTTCCAGTAGTCGTTCATTATCACTAAATAATGCAAGAGACTGGACAATCTGTAAAATTAATTCAAATTCAGTAATGAGATCTTGTAGACGTTGCTGATACTCAAGCGAATCTTGCCGAGCTGTGGCGGTACTATTGTTGTCCAAATCTTCATATCTTCCTCGCGCAAGTTGAAACCTTTCGGAAACAGTCAACTGGTTTGGATCTTTAGTGTCACTCATTTGCTGACGAGGAAAGATGAGGAGGATGGTGCTATTGCGTGTATATGTATATGTGGTGCCGTTGTAGTTAAATACTGTACTGAGTGGGGGGGGGCTATCACTGTAATTATAAATTTTCAAAAGGAGCTTTCCATGATCGTCTTTTCTAAACAGAAAAATTAAGGTCGTGTGTACAATTACAATAATGACGTAAATTCTCGACTGATTTTGCAACTAAGCCTTTACTACTTTATCACAATGCCACAACGATACATTGCTCCGACCGTTGGTGGTACCAGCTGAGAAATGCCAGTTTTGCGGAATTATTTTACAGTATCAGTTTGCCCATCAGAGTGTTAAAAAATGAGATCCGTTTACTACTGCCACAACTACTCTAAATGACAACCGTGCTTATATCGATATCCTTATTAACCTGATAGCTCTTTACAACTTATCAAGTAATGTTTCAGCACTTGACTTTTCAGTAAAATCACCACCATCTTCATTAGCCAAGTAAAAAATCTCACCATCTTTTACAATAGCAGCATACCTTTGTAATCTCTTACCCAAACCAGCACTACTCAAATCTAAGACATAGTCTTCACCCAATTGACTTGAAATTTGACCCTCTGGATCAGTGGCAAACACAACAAAGTTTTCTTCATTTTTGTAGCCAACTGCCTTACCAAAAGCCGACATCACGAACGGGTCATTCACGGCTAAGACAATCACTCTCTTGACTCCCTTTTTCTTTAATTTGTCAACATTTTTAATGTATTCAGGGATATGTTTGAGGGAACAAGTTGGGGTGAAAGCACCGGGAATTGCTGTAATAACGACAGTTCCGTCTTTCAATTCCGCTGCCAAATCAAGTGGTTTTGGGTCACCAGCTTTCAAAATTTCCGAGTGTTGATTATCATAGGGGACGTATTTTGCCTTAACATCAGTGGGGAATTGTTGGCCTGCCATGTTAAAATGTTGGAGCTTGTGCTTGCTAAAGGGAAAAACAGAGAAAAAGTGTGTAATACAATTTTAAAGAAGAAGGGAAGGACAAAGCTTTATTTATACTTATCGGAGTTCAAACCTCCACAAACCGTAAAACAATAAGAGTTATAAAAATATTCAAGGAGGAGAAGGTGTTGAATGATTGTGAGTGGTTGTGGTGTTTTTTTTCGGCGTCAAAATTAAGAAGTTTAGTTCGGACATGAATAAGATTTTGTGTCACGCTTTACTTAATCACCGCAAACCTTTCACCCTCTTCTAAAGAATGAACAATCTGATTTGTCCACGTGTGTGGCTCAACAATACAAAAATTGTGGAGGTATGTTTGGTTTTCGAATCGTTGTCTTGGGTAATGTATTTTACTTAGCTAGTTATAATTGTCGATACACTTGGCATTTTTGAAGATGAATCGATGTTGGAATTCAGTTGTCCTCCATCTACCCATTTCAGCGTCGTGTCGTGTCGTGTCGTGTCTATAAATTTTACGACAACGAAGAAAGCAAAGAAAAAAAATGACAGAAGCCTTACGCCACACACACACACACACACCCCGCTCAATACTCATCATCAACAACATCATCACCATCTTTCAATAAGTCAAATCCACCACCCAAGCTGCTCAGAACATACAATCTAAAAAGATGAGCACACCAGCATACTACGAGCTATATAGAAGATCAACCATAGGAGTAACCCTAGCCGATGCTCTTGACACATTAATCTCGGATGAGAAGATTCAACCACAATTGGCTAATCGAATCTTGAACAATTTCGATCGAATAATTGCTGAGAATTTGAAGAATGAACTGAATATAGCTAAGCTGAAGTTGACATTCAAGGGGGATTTGGATACTTATCGATTTTGTGATGATGTGTGGACGTTTATTATCAAGAATGTGTTGGTCAAGATGACGGATTTGAGTGGGTCTGCTTCCGGCTCTAGTGGCGGTGGCAGTGATGGGGATTTGGAACTTCACGTTGATAAGTTCAAAATTGTTGCTTGTAATGCGAGAAAAGCTGGTGAGCCATAGATGAAAGAGAGAGAGTGTGTGAATGTATCAAGGCAAATTGCATAGACTTTGGTTGGAGTTACGCGCATTTGGATGTATTGAATGAAGTGTGTACACAAATGAAACGACTTTCACTTTAAATTGTGTAAACAAAATTGCTCTATTGAAGCTCTATAACTCTACTTGTTGAATGAGATAACTGCCCATTTACCTGAACTTGACCAAAACTCACCAACTTCATTACCAGCGTCTTTGTACACCTTGATCAACTTTTCATTGACCCCATCAGGTAACCCAACAACAACGTCAGCTTTACAAGTACGCAACGACAAAATTGGTAACCCACTAGTTGCCAACTGTTGAATTGCCGTTTTGAAAGAAGTGGTCTTGGGCCATTGTAAATCACCAGTCAATTTCCTATAGTTTAAATCACCTTTGAATACGATCAATTGCGATTGAGACAAGTCACTGTACAAGTCTTTAAACTGAGGAATTGACCAGTAGTTGTAATCCAATGTCCAAAATGGATGGTGTTGAATAACGAGTTTATTGGCATTATGATATGACTCAATCTTGGATGCAACAAGATTGATTGCTTGTGAGTCCTTTTCATGAATTTCGGTAAAAAAATTTGCATCTTTCAACTGATCAATCAAGTCATGGAAATCCTTAGGCATGGTATCACTAACAAACCAGGGGATTTCTTTACAATGTAAATGCACTTTTTGAGTTAATCCCAGATCCAAGAGGAATAAACTAAGCATCAAATCAGCAAACAATTCAAATCCGGAATTGTCCAACACGATATCAATTCGTGAAACCCCATTTGGCTCATTCAACCCAGATTCTTGCCAAGCGGTTGATAAGTCATTGACAAGAATCTTTTCTTCATTCTTTTTGCGTACTTCTGCCCCTTGCACTGATTTGATGTCTTCTAAAGTAACATTACCCGCCAATAATGATAAATCGGTGGCATTCCCCCAAAGTGAAATATCGATAAATTCAGTGAAAAGCAATTGCAATGCTTCATTATCAGCTTTGCCCTTGTCCAATTCTTTACTCAATAGTTGATACCTTTTACACAATTCCAATACCCCCAATTCCGATTGTTTAAATGTCTTTGTTTTCAATCTGGCAAAAATATCATACGTGTGCCAAAATGGATCTTGACTCAATATAAAAAAATTGTGGATATATTGGTATAAATAACATTCCAAATACAACCATGGACCGGTTTTCCAAGTTACTTTTCTGACTTGGTTTAAAGAATCAAGAGATGTATTGAAATGTTGTAACCATTGGTTATGATTAATCTCTTCCTCAGTAAAAGGACGTACAGTTGCGTCATTTTTGAAATCATTCAATACTTGTTTCAATTGATCAACAATGATTGTTCCTGATGTAGTTAGTTGCTCTTTGTCGTTATTGCCATCGTCGATTGTTTGTTGAACATCGTCAATTCCTTGTTCAAGAATTGTTGGCCAACGCTTGTGCACAGTGGGATAAGCAAATGACTTTTTGTCGTCGTTATAATAAGGTGGAGGTAATGATTGAGAGGTCATGATGTGGTTTGAGGACCTATTCGACTGATGCTAGAAAGAAGAAGAAGAAGAAGAAGAAGAAGAAGGAGTTGTTGTTGTTGGGGGAAACGATGAAAATTCATTGTTGGCTTTCCCAGGGCGAGAAACTGACGTAATTTTGCAGCAGCACACGTTGACAACTTGTAACACCCACCAACCAGTAATGAAACGTAATGCAGTTGACTCTGAGAGACAGGCTGGTCAATTGATATGCAAAAGAAAGGGCGAGACTCTTGCGTGGGGCAATAAGGCGCGTAGTGGGGTTGGGGCAAGAGGACTACATCAACAGCCTCATAACGGTAAAGAATATCTCTTCAGACTCTACATGTAAAGGTAAACATATTGCTTGACTCTGTCTTGAAGAGATTTGTGATTTGTAATGGGGTGCATGATAGATTCTGAGCAACTCAATTATAGCGGCTCCACCAATGCCAAACTCAAACCTCTGCATGACACACAAAGCTTAGCCACCTTTCAATGACCAAAACTCAACAAAATACACAACTTAAACTACAATGACAATGCAATTACAAAACAAAAAAAATTATAACATTTGATAAAACATTAATACAAAGTAAATTTGACAAAAGCTGTAAAAACTGTCAGAAAACTAAAATAATAAAAAGATAGTAACAATAGTAATAATATAAAAAGTAGAAGATGAAAAAGCTCAGATAAAAAAAATGGGAAGCAGTATTAGCAACAACAGTATGATTTAAAAACAAAAAAAAAAAACAATTGAGTAAGAAAAAAACAAGACAAATCAGCAACAACAACAGATGGATGATATATGAATGGTGGGTAGATCTCAAGATTGTGGATGAAAAGTAGGTCTGCAACAAAAACAATGATAGGACAAAAAAACAAAACAATTAAGGATAAGGTTGGTGAAGGCTACCAGAAGTAGTAGTGGTAGTAGTGGTAGTAGCAGTAGCATATATCATCAACACCCCCTAGTGATTAACAACGTGTAGATACACCAAGCTCTAAAACAGTGGCAACAGCAGTTAGCAACAGCAACAGATCAACAAAGCAACATCTACTGCATCCAGTACTCTTTTTGAAATGAGTAATCATAATATTCATTTGGATTTTGTTGTTGTTGTTGTTGTTGCCCAGGTTGTGGTTGTTGACCAGCTGGGTTTGGGCTTTGTTGTTGAGCATATTGATTAGGGTTTTGTTGATATTGTGCACCACCAGCAATTGGTTGTTGTTGTTGTTGTTGTCCTGGTTGTTGTTGATGTTGAGGTGGAATAGATGCGGGGTTTTGGTATTGGTATTGGTAAGGGTACTGATACTGCGGTGGCACCGGTTGGAATGGTTGACCTTGAGGTTGGAATTGAGGTGGCAATTGTTGAGGTACTGGTTGTGGTTGGGGAACAGGTTGTGGAATTGATTGGTGTTGTTGGTGTTGTTGATGTTGTTGTAATTTTTGATTTTGTGTCTTATTTTTTTCTAATTGGAGTTTTTTTTTGCATACTCGGCTTTTTCTTTTTCATACCTCTTTTTATCAGCTTCAGCCTTGTTTTCGTATGGAACCTTGTCTTCAGCGCTTAAGGCCTTCCATTTGTCACCAAGAGCTTTACCAACTTGTCCGAATGAAATACCTGGGTTTTCAGCTCTAACAATATCTCTGTTTTCGTTAGCAAAAAACATATAAGCAGATAAGGATCTCTTTGGAGCATCTGGATCCTTCTTCTTTCTGGAAACTTTTCTCTTTTCACCTGGAGCTGACATTATTAAAAAAACCTATTGAAGTGAAAACTAGTTAGTATAATGAAAACCTCTTAAGAAAAAAAAAAAAAGAAAACAAAAAAGGTGAAGGGAAAAAGAAAGTGACAGTAAGAAAAGTACTCCAACTTTATAAAGTAGAGCGATACCTTGCTTTAAAGTCACAACAAACAAACCAAAACCAAAACCACAACAAACAACAACAACAACAAACTGAATTTGAAATTTGTAAACAACGCGAAATCTGGCCAAAAATTGTTTTTTTTTTATTTTTTTTTTTAAAAAAATAGAATAAAAAAACAGAAAAAAAAATGCGCGTATTTGTGTGCTTGTAATGTATTGATGTTTGGATCAATCTCCCGCTGTGCGAAAAGTGGTAGTGTAACCTGTACCAATAACAAAAGTAGCAAAAGTGGTAGTGTAATTTGTACCAAAAAAAGAATAGCACCTCCAAAATTTGTAGGTCAATTTCAAAATTCCCAACTTTTTTTTTTTTTTTTTTTTTTTTTTGGGAGTGGTCGACAAAATTCTGAGAAATTCCGTCCCCCCCCCACCCAGTGGCAAAATTACAACAACACTCTCAAACGGAGTCCAATTGACCTCTGAATCTCTCTCAATTGAATCGTGTAGAGAATTCGTCTCTATCAATTGTCTCTGATTCTGATTTTTTTTTTGCAACCATCTTCATCCTAACGACAGTACTAAAGTGGTGCTGGTATTTGGTGTTGTAAAAACCATCAACGTGGGGAGGTGGCAGGTCTTTTGCTTTCATTTTCTTCAATTGACCATGTTGTCACACTTTTGTAGTTCTGGGTTGTTGTTGTTGTTGTTGTTCAATGGATGAATGTTATCTCTTGATACGAGGTAACTCACTTTTTTTTTTGTTTGTGTCCTCTATGTGTGTGTGTATACATACTTAGTACTTAGTGTATATTTAATATGTATGGGATATACTATGGTAGTAGTAAAAAAACACAGTGGTAGGTAAAAAATTTGTATGAGAAAAATAGGTTTGGTACAATTTTTTATATATATAAGAGAAAATAGTAGAGAGTAAGTAAAAATATAGTATGATGATGATAATAATAATAATAACGATGTATTAGTAAGTAGTGTACTCGTGTACAAAATATATATATATATACATATATATATATATATGTATATGTATATGTTGTTATTAACAATATAATAATTTCATTGTGTAGTAGTGTACTATTTACCAAAATATCAACATATTACCATATTCAGTATATACCACATATACACGCACACATTAACACAACTAACACTGACACTACGCACTACACTCTACACACTACACACTAACATACACTAACACACACACAAGCACATATGCACACGCACCAAAAAAAAAAAAAAATTAAGAGGACAAGAGAGGGGAAAAGAGTTGGCACACCAGACACATACCCAATACTCATATACACATATACTCATATACACACAAACACACAAACACACAAACACACGGACACACGATTATCCTTCACCTACAAAGTGCAATGTGATATCTCGTTAGGAGCTGGTCATTACTTATGGTGAACTTTATACAATTGGTGATATCTCTATATGTTTCTAGAAACTTTTAGTTTGAACCGTATACAATAAATCGTAACTAGCGTGTGATAATTTTTTTTTTTTTTTTTGCAACAAAACCAGCACATAAAACACATAAAACCCAACCAGCCACACTGATTCCATAGAAGAAGCTGGAATAGAAAAATACTTCTTACAACTTTTCGCACATCTCACACCTCTAACATACAACGAGATGTCTATTAACACAGAAGCAAAAAGGATATTAAACAAGACATTTGCCACTTGTCTTTGAGAGTCATAAGTCACGTGATTTGCACGTGAATATGTAATTTTGCAATTCTAAAGCTTAGCTCCAAGGCTACTCAGTTCATTGACACAACGCATTGTCAAAAAATGTGCAATGCTTAAAAGGTTGACTTGCTCTCCACGACCTTCTAAAAGTGTTGTCTCATTTTCCTCGACTCGAATTTGAATCTCTTCTTTGGCTCTGAAATTCCACCATAACCACTCAAGGAAGGGACCACCTCCTTTGATTTATTCTCTTTGCAACCACACTCTTGCTTCGACTGAACTAACCATACGCTTTTTGTACTCAGTCTCATAATCCGTTAAACTATTTCTCTCATCATCATCATCTTCTTCTTCTTCTTCTATCCCCATTCTTAGATCTTCATTATCAATTCCTGCTGGTGCCAACACTTTTTTTTCAAATTCATCCAACACTTGTACACTCCCAGTTATGATATCCACTTTGTAACCTAGCTGTTGAAAATGCATTGCTAATTTTAATGTCTTTTCAATAGTTTTACCCATCCCTTTGATAGTTATATATTTAACTCTCTTGTATTGATCATTTTGAAATTTACGTTGTGTTCCTTGCAGTTTGGTAAATTTTGCCAATTGTTTATTGATTCGTTTGACAGCGGATATGAATGGTGTTGATGATTTAACGTGAAATGTTGAATTGAATTGGGTTTCGGTTAGAGGTTTTGTTTGTGGACTGTGTTTGATATGTTTTCCATTTATTCGCTTTACCATGGCGCTGTTAGAGGGAGAGAATGTGGATGTAAGTGTTCAAGAATGTATTCGATAATAGCGTTGGAGTGTGGTGGTGATGAGGAGAGTTGGGGGG
>OGTJ01000169.1_pt1 | contig 32789 bp, 16 predicted proteins | sample 1574611 | NCBI WGS metagenome assembly OGTJ01 (sample SAMN03295858, study PRJEB24534) | human gut metagenome | isolation source: fecal sample 1 from infant 9 | host: Homo sapiens | place: USA: Pittsburgh, PA | collected 2014-07
GGGGGGGGGGGGAGGGGAATGAGGAAGGGGCAACATCTATCTTACACAGAAATCAATCTATCTGTAAAAAAAAAAAACATATGATTTATGACATCTTTTTGAGTGCTGTTTCTCAGACCAACATCCCAGTTCACATTGTTTTTCGTTTCTCTCGGAGAGACTGTGTTTTTTTCTTTTTTATTCAGAAAAAGTGAGATGATGATGATGCATGTAGGTTTCAACTAAAAATCAACAAAGGCGGGTGGTGCATGTGCAGTGTGTTTTGTCTTGTGTAGTCTTATGTAGTCTAATGTAGTCTAGTGTAGTCTAGTGTGGTGTAATGTGATGTACTATATGATTCTAAATGCACCATTCCATGTACGACGGAAAAAAGAAAAAGAGCACTGTTGGTCGTGTACAGGCAGAGAAGATTTACGAGATTTACCTTGGGGGCAGAGGACTAAAAAAATTGGAGTATAGGTTGAAGCCTGCCCTATTCGTATGTATTTTGGCTTTGCAACATGTAGTCATGATCTTCCTCTATCGAGCTTTCACTATTTTCTTGTCTTTTTTATTCTTTCAATATAGTGAATGGTTGGCATACTTCTCCGAGTTACGAACTGGCGAACAGATGCAAAAAAAAAAAGGGGGGCAAGGGGGAAGAACGTGTTGGAAGAAGAATATAAGACAACGTACATGCCATACCTTATTCCATTCTATTGTTCTCTTTGCACATTTCCTAACACTTCCGAAGTCCATTTTACTTCGTTGATGTTAAAAAAAAAAAAAAAAAGAAAAAAAAGAAAAGAAAACATGCAAAAAGAGTCTATCGTGCATACAACAATGTATTAGACTAACTGGGAGACATTCGAACAATTTAACAATAACGCAATTAAACAAACAATTGCATATCCCCTTTTGAGAAAGAGAATTTCATAACCATAAAAGGAGAAAAAGAAAAAGAGAACAATAAAAGTGATAGGAAGTATGGACAGATGGGAAGTTTTCCGATATGCGGAAATGTCAATAACTAAATAGAAGTATGAATAGGAAGAGAGGAAGAAACGTTGTTGAAAAGTTGGGGATCCTTTGCGTTTTCGGATATACGTAGAGGTGAGTCAACTGCCTGCATTAGTAATTATCCGTAGCCATGACTCAACACACCCTCTTTCCGTCACTGCATATCAGGAAACTCAAGGCGTCAACTAGATAGTACAGAATACTGCTTTATGTTTTGTGCCAATCTAAAATTCCTTAGACAATAGAGTAGTGCATATTAGCTCAAAGAAGAAGATGTCTTAGTAATCGTTATTGTTATCATAAAATAGAGTTTAATAATGACGTCAATGCTATGATGAAATTTGGAGTTAAGGAGTAACACATAGACCCAAAGAAGGAAGCCCGTGCCGCCTAGCAAACAAGCTTTGATAATATCAAATGGTTTGATGCCCCTATCCACCGGTTGGTATTCTTTTTTTTTTTTTGATTTTAGTTTTTCATTCGGGGAATTCAGGACGTCTTTCGTTTCGTCAATTGTTTCCCTGTGTCTGTAACCATTTCGATGTGTTTTCATTTGTTTCTTTTTTGTTGTTCTGCGTCGTAGAAAAACAACTTTTTCCGAGGAATCTCTCTTTTCTGCAACTCACTTACTTTTCTGCACGGTTTAAACAAACAAAGATATATATGAAGCACATATACTGCACGATATAGTTTCTTGGAAAACGGACGTGCATTGACTTTGTGCATGCTACATACACAATCTTAATTTCTAAAAGTGCTGTCTAAATCTTTATAAGGAAACATTAGACGGTACTTGTAATGTTTGTTTGTTTTTCTCTCCATTCGTATTTACACTGTACGTTTTACAATTTTAAACAGAAACGAAATTACGAGTGTGTGTTTTTGCTTTTCTTTTTAGTTCTGCAGCGACTGTGTAATGCAGCAATTGTGGTGTGATGATGAGGACGATGATGATGACGATGATGAATTCAAGAATGCAATGGGATTCGACACCAATGTACTACTGCCCTCCATTTCACTTTCTTGGCACTGGCAGTTTGAGCTTCGAGTAATTCACACTGTTCTGCCACGAGTAGAAACAATGCTGCATGCTTCAAAGGAGGATTGTTTTTGTATTAACTTTGTTGTTTTGGTAAGCCAATGTAGCCTTGCAATCATTACCCCACTAGTTGTTCGTAAAGAAGGGAAGAACCCTCGTCTTCGCAAGTTGACTTATCTTCACTTTTAGCCAGCTGTAGGTTTTAGTCCCGAGACTAATTACGGTCATGGGGTCTCCATACGTAGGGTAGCAACTTGCAAATTTCTAGATTGGACTAACCATTAGCTTTTTTCCAAAGCTCAATCTTGTGGTTAAACTGAATGGCTCTCCGCCTTAAGCATTACCTGCATTTGATCGTGCAATAGGCTAAAGTCACCTCATTTTACTAATCAAAACAAAAGACAATTGCATAGTGATGCTCTATTCTTCCCTCGGTTGATGTATCGCTCATCAGATGATATGGTCATCAATGCTCATTATGCAAAGAAGAAGTTGTGTTAGATCGGGGAGAAACCTTGCTGGAATAGCAAATATGCAAGATTTAAAATTATGCATGGTTCAAATTAGTATAAACACTTATTGTACAAACGCTCAGTGTAAGATCCATTTTGGCAGAGAAACTAACTTTATCAAAAAATCTATTTTTCAATGCATACAATTTGGTGGACAAAAATTTAGGCTTTCTTTTTCTAATCTTTGCAAGATGTATAATATAACTTTAGGTTTTCCGATCAGCGATGAAGAGAGAACATACTGCATAAAGAGGAAGTCATTGATTCAATATCCTTGTATTAGAGTAACTAGCTAGGGAAGCTGTTGTAGTTACGGCTTGCTGAGTTTGAGAAAAATATGCTTTTTTATGATAGGTTGTCTATCCGCAACACCAACACTTTGTTTCCCTCTTTTTTTTTTTTTTTCCTTCTTTTTTTGCAACTGGTAGAGCAACAACAACGTAAAACCCTTATTGGGTTTTTTAGACAAAAAGATGCACTGATGAATAAAAGCCCTAAAAAGCTTAAATGAGGATGTTCCTAAAAGCAATTACTTTCTGTTCTAATTTGAGTTGTCTAGATCACCTGTTTGATAGAATGCACAGAACAAGCCCTTGAATAGTAGCGTGATTGCTCCCTAGAGGCAATACGATCAATAGTTACTCTTTTGATTTACGAAGAGTTTGAAAAACCACGCCAGAGATACATTATTGATCGAAAAATGCAAAGACTTTCATTCACAATATTCATCTGCCTGGCTGTTCTCATGCACGTTTTTTTTGTCGTTGCAGCGGGATATAAGCAGAGTAAAGGCGTTTGGGGCGGTCATTTGCTTTTCCAAAAAGGAAATGTACAAGCAAATTGCTCCGGAAGAAATGTACAAGCAAGTTATTTCAAAAGGAAGGATTTACCGAAAGCTGGCTTGTGGATTTATGCAACATATGTATTTGGGAAAAGCTCGAAGTCGGTACGTGGAACTGCCACTTTTTTCATTTTCTAGATGATGCGGTTTTTTTTTTTTGTTTCTAGATTTTGAATCCACGATGTACATGTCTAAAAGCTTGGGCTCACAGGTAGCGGGTAATGTGGAGTTAATGCTAAATTTATCCGTAATCAGCGGAGATGATCTATCATCTAATGTGTACATAAAATATTTGAGCTGTATTCACTTTAAAGTGGGCGGGTCACGCTTGTAATTGAGTGTAATTGAGTGAAATTGAGTATAACATTTCAGCTCCTATAAGCACGAAATTTCAACGAGTAAGAATAAACAATAAAAACATAACTTCAAAGGTTTTGAAAATGAATCCAAAATGCTTACATTTTTCCGTCAATCCTTATCATTTTACCTAAAAAAAAAATAAATTAAGTCGCACTTCCAAAACTACCAGCATAATACAATACGCTTCTAAACTTGAAATCTCATGACTTTAGATTTTGCAGCCTTTTGTTCAAGTTTGGATTCATTGCGACATAATACAGTAGTTTACCGATAATAAAGGAAAAACGAAATTCAAAAACTACTTGCAGAAAATTTACAGTTCAATCATATACGAATGCACTCCATCGACTTCAGCTGTAATGAAGAAAGCCCATTTGAACAAAGTTTTAAAGTATCAAAAGTTTGTTTTGAACACTTTGCTGGTTTTGAGTGGAGTCATAAACTGATGTGTTATTTTTTCAAAGTATGTTTGATTTTGTTACTACCAAATTTCCACCAAGGAGACATAGAGGGTGGTAGTCAATCAAGCTACCGATGTTTTTCATCTCATGCATCCAGTGCCATTGCATTAAAAGCTATATGAATATATCAAATCAACTTTTCTTCGTGAAATCGTTATACTAGTAATATCCTATTGACTCCCTCTCCTTCTATACTCAATCGATCAATTCAGCAACTAGTCCCAATAATTTATCATGAAACTGCTTCTTATCCATTGTTTTCTTATCATGATACAATTGTTGTTGAATTTTGAATAATTCGTCAATTTGCGACAAGATTGATTCAATGTGATTAATCAATCGTTTGGCATCCCCATTACCAACAACACATTTTAACGGTGAGTAAATCTTGTGAATCTTGGTCTTGTATGAAGTGGAGTTGCCACTATTGACACCTCTCTTATTATTACTCTCCTCATCATTTGATCCATCTGATTGACCTGTAGATTGAGCATCAATCTTATCTTGACTTCCTTGTCTATGTTGTTGTTGTTGTTGTTGTTGTTGTTGTTGTTGCTGCTGCTGCTGGGTCAATTCATTATCGATATGCATTTCAATAGTCTTGATCTCCCTAGCGCGTAAACTAACAAATATGGTCCTGGTGGTAATTGTGTTATACTTGTAATTATTCTGATAGTAAATCAAATCATTCTTCATTGAACTCATCACTTGTTGTTCAAGTTTTGGGTTTATGGGACACGATTGTAGAATAAATTCTGGTCGATATTCGTCACAATAACCAACACAAGGAAGCAAGATATTGTGTTTAAATATCGTTGATGTTGATGTGGTCACGTCCTCATTGCCAATTGAAGATGAAGGGGATGCACCCGTTTCATCCACTTCAAGTACTTTGTCCTGCTTGTTAAATTTGGGTGTACTTTCCATTATCTGTTTACATTTAGTTTGAATTGTTGATCGGTTATACTCTGCAACATTTTTAATGAGTCGATCACTGACAAATGGAGTATACACACTGGTTTTTGATCGCTTGACTTCCAACACATTAGAGCTGCCATTTGAACCATTGGTATGATTATGGTTATGGTTGTGATTGTGGTTGTTGCTCGTTTGAGTACTATGATTCTCAGTTGAAGATGACGACGAATTTGACGATTCTGACAATTGTTCCTCACTCATTGAATTCATACCCAAGTCGTACAAATCGTATAGTGATTGAGTACGTGACATTTTATTTGGCGTCATTGATATTGGCGATGCAATTGAATTGGTATAACTTGATGATTGCCAATTGAAATCATCGTGCTCAAATGCTGGTGATGGGGTTCGTAATGATTGATGTGATGACTTTCGCATTCCCAAACTCGGTGGTTCATCAAAATACCCACCCATATTATTACTCGATGTATGCAGTTGATTACTGAATGAGTTTTTCCATTTTTCCATAAATGACCCACTACTTCCTCCACCAGCAACACCTACACCTGCGGTACCGAACTTTGATAATGAATAGTTAGACTGTAACGATGAATACGATGAATTCAATGAAGATGAGAGTTGAGCTAATGATGCAGATTTAGAAAGTGAGGATGATGCTTGTGAGGTTGTTGGCGTATTTATGGGTATACCCACTGTAGGTCCTTGTGATGACTTTGGTCGGTTTATTGGAATACCAACAGCTGAAGGCTGTACTCGTGAAACTTCATGCATATTCCCATTCAGAATTGTCCGTTCAGTTATGACGCTATTTGCCAATGTAGATGGCGAATTCCAATCTTCATCAGTTGAATACTTTTCATCTTCTTGGGTACCATCGCCTGAAGTGCCGGTGGCAATGATGTTATCACGTTGATGTGCGTGGAATATGTACTTATTTGTATCACCACATTTTGCGGATTCGGTATTGGCAATTAACCCATTCAAGATGAAGATTAGCCGTTTCGCCACTGCTGGATTCCCAGTCATAACAACCACTCGAGTTACTTCACGAGTATTGCTCGAGTTGTTGTAGTATGGTCTCAGACCCAATGATTTTCTATATCGTATCAATAATGACATTAAAGTAGCAAGAAATGATGGGTTCTTGTCCATGTGACTATTACTATTAAATGGCAGCAGATTGCACCTTCCATCTTTAAACTCTAGCCAATTTAAAGTTTCCAAAATCCAATTCATTAAACTTGAGTTGTAACTAGTCTTGTTGAGCTTCATAAAATAATTTGTATTAATCAATCTTGGTGTATTATTGTCGTAATGGATGAGCTTGACAAGTTTGCCCAATTGAGCATGCAACTCAAAATCATTTTGTAAAATATAATTGGGAAATTGCAATCTCTTCTTTACCAAGTATTCACAACCATTGCCATTATCAATCACCATATTCAATTGTAGCAACAATTTGCGATATACTAATTTTTGCAACAAGGTCAAGAAATGGGAAATTTCACTCCATTCGTTGATAATATCTTCATGGATAAAATTGGCACACTCCAAAGGTATAACCACGCCAATGGAAAATCGGCTATTCATTTTCAAGTCATGAAGTTTAACTCTTGATTCCCTTGTTGCTGTTGCTGATTTAGGTTCCCAATCGCCACTACCTTGTTGAAAAGTTGCATTAGGAGTGAATACTTCCGCGTCACTTATTGAAAAAAGTCGTGTAATTAATACTGCATGATAAGCTGTAGATGAATTGGAAATTGGGGGCAATGTATGTAGTTTGGTAATTGTTTGTACTTCATTCGTAGGCAATCCACATCCAAATGATAAATCATTCAAATCAGTTGTGTTGTGGTATATGCGCAGGTTACTCTGTTTCTTCAATGATGTACGTCGCTGTTCTTGACTTCGTGATGGCGACTGTAGTGGTGACGTCGATTGCTGTTGCTGCTGTTGTATCAGCTCATAAGCAGAGTCAAATAGTATCTCCTTCGACCGTAGATTGCCGCCATCTTGTGAAACAATAATTCTAAAATACTTGCTATTGAATTGAAATGGCTTCAACAGATTAGCATTGCATGTGCCATAAAGTATTTCTCTAGAATGTGAGTCTTCAAATGGAGTTGTTATTGGAGGTGAAGCCAGGGATGTAATTTGTGGTGTGTGAACTTGAGTTGGTGGGGGATTATGTTTGAATAATCTACCAAGCATTATTGAGTGACGTGTTGGACCATACTACCTGGTAGTACTATTTATTCTCCTATTGCCAATGTACGTGTCTCCCAGTAGTATAATGTGTATGATAGTAGTCAATGGACGATTATATCTGGTGATGGTGGAGGAGGTGGTGTTGGTGGTGTTGGTGGTGTTGGTATTCTTATTATTCCACTTTTATCTTTAAGGTGTATATTTTGTTGTGTACTAATTTTTTTTTTTTGTATTTTTGCCAAGCCAAACCAAACCAAACCAAACACAAAAATAGACTCTGTCTTCTTCCTTAAAGTCTAGAAGACTATTGCAGGTTTTGATTTGATATAAAAAGTTAAAATCGCCCTATTCGCTTTATGCTACAACTACCTACTATATTGACAATAGAGTTACAATCACACCACCCAGTGAGAATAAGCATACGCTAACTCCACTCTTCACCTGTTTTGGTGATCATTCAAAAATGTGTAAAACGGCAAAACGACATTTTTCCAGTTCGTCAGCCTTTTTTATTTTCTCTTCTTTTTTTTTTTTTTTTTGCTCCCCAAAGGGGAAGGATTTCCTTTACCGTGTGTATCAAGACGTTGTCTCATTCATGAGAGATAAACCGCACATCGCATAACCACCTTTTTGATGGTAAGCACCAAAGCACGCGAGAGTCACCATTTCACATCACGCCAAAGTAATGATGCTGCAACATCAATACCTAAATCCCTTCTGCCAGCCGATGTTATTGTTGCAACGAGAAAATTATATTCGGAACGGAAAACTACGCTTTTTCGGCGTATACAAACCAGTTATGAGGTGCAACTATCAAACAGTATCCCCACATGTCAAAGAGCTTAGCCACTTCTCCACTACCACACCAGCTACTGGCTTGTGTATCTCTCATTGTATTGTATATTTCGGAATGTTGCACCCTTTTACTTCAAAATAAAAAATTAACGGAATCTTAATCCGCCGGAATTCTCTTTAAACGAGAGAAAGGCTTAGCCGCTCGGACTTCAGTTTCCACAATGCACGATATAAGTATAAAAAACCCTTGTACTATATGGAAGCCTAGTCTGAACTGACTACTCTTTAAACAGCAAACGTACTTCACCTCTACCACTCTATGCTCTTGCATCTACGCAAAACAATTCAAATAAATACCATTTCATAAATAAAATTGTATTTACACACACACACTCTCTACACCCTATTTTTTTTTTTTTACAAACTCTTGACAGCATCTTCCAAAACATTCAAAAAGATATCAGCGTGTTTCTTTTCAAACAACAACGTAGGTCTCAATCTAATTGAAACATCACCACATCCACCCATATTAACCCCACGACTTCTACAAGCAAGCAAAACCTTGTTTCTGAAATCAGCATCAACACAATCCCAAGCAATAAAAGTACCGAAATTTTCACCTCTCAAATTGGTAAATTTACCACTTGATTTAGCGACAATTGTTTGTAATCCTTTAAACAAGTAATCACCAACTTGTGCTGTACTCTGAACCAAGTTGGATGCAGCAATTTCCTTGTAGATTGCTTTAGCTAAAATGGCCTTTGATGGATCTCCACACCATGTGTTGAATTGTCTATATGGTTGTTTTGGTTGCAATTCGGGGTTACTGAAATAGAATCCAGCAGCTTGAAACTTTTTGGAAAATGTAACCATATCTGGTGGTGTAGTCAAGTTCCAATGTTCATGAGCCCAAAACTTACCAGTGGCACCAACACCAGTTTGGACTTCATCAACAATCATCAATATGCCGTGTCTCTTGGTCAAGTCTCTTAAACCTTGAAAGAAAAACAGCGTAGCATGATTATCTCCACCTTCAGACTGAACTGGTTCAACAATAATGGCAGCAATTTGTTTTGGTGAATTTTCAATAATTGATTCAAATTGATACAAGCACCTTTCTTCTTCTTCTCTATTTTCAGCTTCAAATTCTTCCAAGGGGTATTTCAATTGAGGGAATGGAGCTTTTGGCCATGGGAATGCAGGAATGTCCAATTTATGGATAGCTTTTGATCTGGTAGTTGATAATGAACCAAATAATCTTCCATGGAATCCTTTATCAAACGACAAAATCACCATATCGGAAGCACCAGGAGTTTCATTATTCATGACACTGGTCAATTCTTCTTCAGTAAACCCATCAGTTTGTCTCAACTTGGCATGTTGATACATAAATGCAGCCTTGTATGCAGTTTCATTGGCATCTGATCCGCTCAATGATGTCCAAATCTTATTCATTCCAGAAGGGGCAGCAGCCAATAAACCTTGTTGAAGAATATCCTTATAATTTGTCGAGGGGAAACACGCCAATGCTGGACGATTAACAATTGCCGATGTCATTTCGTCCGATTTAGCCGCTTCAATCAACTTGGGGTTATTGTAACCCAAAGCAATTGATGAAATTTGACAATATACATCAAGTAATTTGTTTCCATCAGCATCACTAATATAATTTCCTAATGATTTGAAATAATCAGCCACAAAATAAGTGGCTCCATTGTCAAATACTGTACCCAATTCATTGTTGATGGCAATGGATTTAGGACCAGGAATTGATTCAGTTGAAACTATGGGAGCTTGTGGTTCCGATGGGAAATATCTAGCTGCTGTTGAATTAAATCTAACAACAAACTTGGAAATTGGTCTTGCTCTTCTCAACATTTTGTAAAACAAGGAGAGGGGGAGGAGGGTGGAAATGAGAAGTGATGAGTACTTGGATGAATGCGATGAAATGTCCTTTTAGTATTAGTGAAAGATGATGGCTTAGATCATTCCTTCTGTCGTTTTTTCCTCTCTATTTATACATCTGCTTTTGCTTGGGGTTTACCTTTTTTTTTTTTTTTGATTGTGAAAATAGATTTGGTACTTGGGATTCGTTTCCCGCGAGCGTGCATCAAGTAGCACACGCTATTCTTTGGAAAACGAATGTTTTAACACACAAAACGGTATTTTTATTTTTCTTCATTCTCTATGGAGGATGAGAGTTGTAGGACAAAAAAAAAAAAAGGGAAATTTGGTTGACATTGTATATTTTGCACTGTTTGGTTTGGACACGGCAATTCACAAACGGTAGGCGAGTTCCTACCACCACTAACAACATTTCTGATATTATGTAGAGCAAAAACTACGGTCAGCGGCGGAATGAAAAACACGAAAAGAAACGTAAACTTTTGTGCCTATGTATTTGTTTGATCCATTTAACCTCTCGAAAACACCTTTTGTTGTGTGATTTTTTCTTTTGGTTGATAAATTGGCTTGAAAATGATACCAAAAGTTTTTGTGAGCTAACAAGTGCACTGAAACCTGGTAAATCTTTATTCAAGAAATGGTCTAAAAGAAAAGTGAGTAATTTATCCACCGGGTTCACAGATTGATCAACTTCTACACCCATTTACAAAACGTTACAGAATATAACATGCAATAATTAGTTTATAAACATTGCTATACAACACGAATTTTCCACTAAATTTACACCAAGCGGAAATGTTCTTCCTCTTCCTCCTCTTGTACTGTTGCTTCCTCTAATGTCTTCTTGATTCAGCAATTATTTTGTTCATTTCTTCAACCTTTTTAGCAGCTCTTTTGTGAGTACCCAATCTCTTTTTAGCCAACTTCTTGGCCCTCTTTTCACCGGCATTTCTAATCAATTCAATCAATCTTCTTTCGTATGGAGCTAATCCAGCAACTTCTTTAACGATTGATCTAACAAAAACGGTTCTTTGGGACAAGGCACCTTTTCTGTATGAGATTTTAGGAGCAACTTCTTTTGAAGCAACCTTGTGACCTTTGTTTAATCCAACTGCAATTCCTATAGATGATGAAGTTAGTATACGTTTCCTCGATTGAAGGGTAGTTGAGTCATGATGGTGATGATAATGCTGGGTGGAGTTGTGTCGGATCAAGCCATTCGACAACGGTTTATTGTGTACAGAAGTCTTTTCTCTGAATACCTGTCTTCTCAATCAATCCATATGTAGTGTTTCTCTTGTGTTTTCAGACGTGGTTGCTGTATGTTCTTTCCATCTTCGATCGATTTATATTCATAATATTTCATTATCAATGTATCGTGTATTCCTTTTCACAGACTCCCCGCCTCCCACTCATATTGCTCCTGTACATTATCTCATCGAAAGTGACCCTCGTGAGTTGTAGTAGTCACATACCTGACTTAGCCATTTTTGTTGATGTATATATTCCGATGTTAAGAAGGTGGATGTCTCTCTCTCAATCAAAATTTTTTCAGGCAAAAAGATGTTTCAATGTGTAAGAAAGAATGTGTGATGAAAAGACAAAGGAGAAGGTAGCGTACAAAATAATTGGGTTGGTAGCTTCAACACCAGACACACAAATCTCTATTGAGAGCGAAAAAAAAAGTATTATGTGATTCTCACGTGATAACGTTTATATTAGGGCTACAAAACTCACCTATGAAATTTTGATCCAACTATTTACACAACAACTTTACCACTAAAGTCATACTCATAAGCATCCAATCTATTGACGATTTCACTCATTGGTAACCATGAGTACTGTCTATCAAACTCGGCTGGTTTTATTGGATAATAACTATCTCTTTGGACCAAGTCATACAATGCAGCCAATAATTCTTGCTTTGTAGCAATAAATTTCCTTCCATCTGGTTTATGAATATAAGTCACAGGTTTCAATTCTCCAGTAGTGGATGGTACTTCAACTTGACCTCTTTCCTTCTGTTCCAATTCATTCAATAATTTATATCTCAATTTCCATCCAGTTAATCCCATAGTCTTGATTCTTGCTGGAGTTGATTTAAGTAAATATTGATCAACACCACCTTCTTTGGTCAAGGTTCTCAATACTCTAGTAGACACTTTGACATTGATTTTTTCGTTCAAGATCTCTGACCATAATTTAGCTCGACGTATATTTGGTCTATGTGCTCGAAGATTCTTGTTGAAATATTCGGAACAAGTTTTCGATCGTTTACGTTGTAATCCACCATAAAGTCCTCTATTTTGTCTCTTGAAAAAACGAGCTTCGTATTTGTATTTAGGGAATTCAGGTATTGCGGAAGGTATTCTCAACCCCTTGGGGTGTTGTTGTCCAATCTCATATTGGGTTTCATCAATTGGTTTGGTGTATTTAAGAATCTTGTAAAACTTGTCAAAATTCTTATTCTTCTTGTTCTTCTGTGTTACGGTAAATACAGCTGGTGTTGACGAAAATGATCTTAGTGTGACCCTAGGTATGAGTAGTGATGTACATGTACGTGCTATTGGTACATTAGTTGCTACCTTGAAGAAATTCATTGAGATGTTTCTTGCCTAGCACCTATGCCGGATTGGCCTCTAATGAACGTGTAAATGTCTGAATTTTTTTTTTTCCCTCGCTTTGTATAAATCGGTAGCGTTGTCGTGCATAAAGGGAGAAAAAAAGAATGCTCTACCATTAGTTAGTTGCAAAGATAACGTGGCTTACGACTAGGCCGACGTATATTACGTGGCTCATTGGGGTTTCATCTACAGATCGTCTCTACTGCACTCTGCCTTTGAGGTGAACTGTTTCTTATTGTTTGGAACAACAGCAATCAAACAATTTTAGTTGCACATTATCAGAGGAACACTTTCAACAAAACAGGAGCTTTACAAACAACTAAGCACTTGTTACACAACAAAAGTTACAAGTGAAATGCAACTTTTTGCTTTCTTAGAGCCTCTGTGTTACTGTGTTGTTTTGTTATAGGAATGATTTGGATGGTATAAATTTTTTGCGCTCTCATTTGGTAGCATTGAGTAAAAAGACGAGTTAAGGATCGATAATAAGACATTGTTGTAACAATGGAGACGATGAGCTGATAAGAGAGACACACCACACCCACACACACACACCCACCCACACACACTTTTAAGAAAAAAAAAAAACGTACAAAGGGTAGTGTACATTTGGTTAATTAACGAACAAAAAACTAATTAATGTGTGTTGTTGCACAAAAACAACCCATAACACAGTCCAACCTATCAAATCACAGCTTTGTTAATAAAGACAAAGACTTTCCCTCATACGTTGAGAGTACAGAGACCAACGATATCATACATGTGTTTGAGGGCGGTTGATATGGAGCGCATATGAGTTTATATATGTATGTGTGTGTATGTGTGTATCCATCAGATTTGTAATAACAACTACAAAGAAGATGCATTTGAAGTGACGCACACATACATACACACACATATATACACACATACATACACACATAATCACATATCCATACCCATATCCGTATTCATATCCATATCCATATCCATATTCACACCCTATAAATATATAGTCATTCTCGTCAAGTGTAGCATACACAGAGTGCTTATTTTTACAACAGGATCTCTTAATAAATATAGATATTCTAATAAAAACTACCACCACTACATGATGTTTGTGTGATTAGGATGACTACTGATTTGTACCGAATTAGCTGGCTCATATTGATATTATAAGAATTAAACAATTCAGGAGAGTGTGTGAGTATAGTAGGTAGAAATATGTAAACAGAAGAAATAAACCAAAAAGAAAAAGAAATTTTTTTTTTTTTAAATAAAAATTAAAAATTAAGATTAACTAACATTCTTCTTCAAACAAAAAGAAAGACAAAGGGATAGAGAAGAGACAAAGAGACAGAAAGACAGAGAGAGAGACAGAAAGACAGAGAGAGAGAGAGACAGAGAGAGACAGAGAGAGACAGAGAGAGACAGAGAGAGACGGAGAGAGACAGAGATATCTCAAATACAAATACTTTTGTATATGTACACCCCATTCTAAATAACCAACCAACCAGCCAACAAAGCGCTTGGATTCTACATATATATATTTTTATATTTATATATATATATACATATACAGAAAGAGAGACAGACAGAGAGAGAGTGAGATACATATATATATATATAGGCAGAGACGACTCACATACACAGGCACTAGGGTCATACTGAGGTCAATATCTACTACAAACAAATTGCAAAACAATAAACCCGTTTCCCAAGTCTTTTTTTTTTTTTTTTTCTTTTTTTTTTTTTTTTTTTTTTTTTTTTTTTTTTTTTTTTATTTTCTTTATTTTTTTTTTTTATATATTTTATTGAGTTTTTGTTTTCGACTTTCAACGGCTCATCCAAGATACACACTTTTTGGTTCATTACTCATCAAAGTGATACAACTTTAGTGGTGCCAGACACAACAAACTTACACAGCCATTCACTCTCTACTGGCTCCTATAACCCTTGCATATTTTTATATTCTTATCAAGTACAAACATTCGATGGCAGACTTTGCAAAGTCCATATTTGGGCTTGTAAACTACCACAAGAAGGATAGCAGTCAATCACCAACACCTCCACCTAGCTCATCATCAAACACGAACCAATCAATTCACCAATCACAAGAGTTCAAACTGGAACCAGTATCCAATAACGACTTTACAACCCACCTTCATCATCATCACCAGCATCCACAGCAACAGCAGCAACAGCAGCAACAGCAGCAACAGCAGCAACAGCAGCAACAACAGGAATTTAGCCACCCACAACAATACAACCAACAATACGATGAACCTCAAACTAACAAGTTCATACCAAAAGGATTGGTAAATGTTGCACCAACAACCGCAACTGCTGTATCTACAACGTCATCAGTTTACGGAACCACCTCATCAAACATCAGCAATGACCCTGGTGCATACTTGAACCAAACTTTTAAAGCCAATGACTTACAACCACCACCATCATCACAACAACAACAACAACAACAACAACAGCAACATAATGCATCTCGTAACCAATCTCAACACTATCCACACGCTGCTGCTGCTGCATCTTCACAAGCTGGTAGCAGACAAGAAATTGCAGCACGTGCGACTGACCCATCACCTATGATTATTACTACTGATGAAACCGGACAAACAATCAACACTAGTGGCAACAATACTCAACCAAAAGGTAAACTTAAAGTTACTATTATAGAGGCAAGAGATATTCAAGCCACACAACCTTATGCTGTGTGCACATTTGAAAGTTCAGAGTTTGTAACCAATGGACCAGACTCATTTGGTAAATCACCAATGACATCAGGAGGACATCACAGCAGCAGCAGCAGCAGCAGCAACAACAACAACAACAACAACAACAACCCTTCTGGTCCAAGAAACATGTACAATGCAAACCATGGAGCAAGAGCATTACCCGTAAAGAATAGTCAAAGACCACACTTGTATCAACGGCAATTATCTACTCCACACTTGAACTTGGCAGCAGAGTCTACCAATCCTATTTGGAACCATGAGGCAACATTTGATGTAGTGGGATCGAAATCCGAACTTGATATTTCCGTGTACGATGCTTCTAGGGATGATGCATTTCTTGGTCATGTCAGAATTTTCCCATCAACGGTAAAGAACAAAACCAGTCCAAGTGAGTGGTTGCAACTTGGCGCAAGAATAGTAGGAGAAAGAGTATCGTCAGGCTCAATTTTGATCAAATGGGAGTACACTTCATACGATGGGAAAAAAGCTTATGGCCCCGATGATTTTGAATTTCTTAGATTATTGGGTAAGGGTACGTTTGGACAAGTTTTCCAAGTGAAAAAGAAGGATACCTCACGTATTTATGCCATGAAGATTTTGTCGAAAAAGGTGATTGTGAAAAAGAAGGAGATTGCCCACACTATAGGTGAAAGAAATATCTTGGTTCGTACATCTGCTGCTGCATCGCCATTCATTGTGGGCTTGAAATTTTCTTTCCAAACACCAGCAGATTTGTTTCTAGTCACTGATTACATGTCTGGTGGAGAACTATTTTGGCATTTGCAAAAAGATGGTCGGTTTTCCGAAGAACGGGCCAAGTTTTACATTGCTGAGTTGGTGTTGGCTTTAGAGCATTTACATGATAACGATATTGTTTATCGTGACTTGAAACCAGAAAACATTTTGCTTGATGCAAACGGACACATTGCATTGTGTGATTTTGGACTTTCAAAAGCCAATTTAAACAACGATGGGACAACAAATACATTTTGTGGAACCACTGAATATCTTGCACCGGAAATTTTGTTGGATGAATCAGGATACACCAAAATGGTTGATTTTTGGTCACTTGGAGTATTGATTTTTGAAATGTGTTGTGGATGGTCACCATTTTATGCCGACAATACTCAACAAATGTACAAGAATATTGCATTTGGTAAAGTTCGTTTTCCCAAGGAGATTTTGAGTCCGGAAGGAAGATCTTTTGTCAAGGGTCTTTTGAACAGAAATCCAAGACATAGACTTGGTGCTACGGATGATGCAAGGGAATTGAAAGCTCATGCATTTTTTGCTGATATCGATTGGGCATTGTTAAAGACCAAAAGTATACCACCACCTTTTAAACCACACCTTGCTTCGGAAACTGATACATCCAATTTCGATCCCGAATTCACTTCAGAATCGACTTCGGCATTGAAGAAACAAATGGAGATGGCATCTACGCCATTATCACCTGGCGTGCAAGCCAATTTTAAAGGGTTTACTTATGTTGATGATTCGGCCATGGATGATCATTTTGGTAGATCATATCGTATGAATACTTTCAAGAACCCTGGATCATTTATTCCTGGTGATCCAAATTTACCACCTGCAGAAGATGCTGTGGATGATGATGAGATTAATGAAGAGGATGAGATGGAAGTTGATGAGGACGATGACCATCAAATGGATGACGAGTTTGTCAATGGCAGATTTGACTTATAGATTTGACCTTTACTTTTTTTTTTTTTCAAAACTTTTATTTACTACGCCGTTTGGCTAAACTCGAATCATGTTGTTGGTGAGGAAAGAGAGAGAGGGAGGGAGAGAGGGAGAGAGGGAGGGAGAAAGAGAAAGACGATAGCTTTGCTAGAAGGAGGGGTTTCACGCTAACCTGGTTCATCCTTATTATTTTTTGTTTTGTTTTTGTTATTGTTGTTGAATTTTCATTTTGCATTACTATCATTTTCTAACCTTGGTACTGTATAATTACGTATTTATTATAGGTCACATTTAGAACTTACTTTTGTTTTTTAGCATCTTTTGGGAGTAAAGGTACGTCGTAATGGTGGTGGTGGTGGTGGTGGTTGTTGCAAATGGTCTGTGCGTGTATCTGGTTCAAAAATAAAACCGAGCACGAAGAACAAAACAAAAAAAAAAAAAAACATCACAGAAGGCACAACGGTGGAGTTTTAGTTAATATACACAGCTACCCAAACACGTGTTTCCTGTCAACCACAAGCTCCCAGCACTTCCTTCCACATCAACCTTTAGAGATGCCACACCCAGGAAGACCGAAAGGTCGTATGAATAAAAAAACACAAGCAGCTCAAGCAATGCAACAGGAGGCTTTAGCTAGACAACAAGCAGCCCAGATGCAAGCAGCGCAAGCAAATCGAGCGGGACAAGGATCAGGACAAGGACCACGCCATCAACATCTACATCCGCATCGACCAAGTGCAATCAAAGAAGAGGCAGGGATTCAACTTCATGACGAGGCCGATTTAATAACGTATCGCAATGATGCTTTAATCAGATACATGTCAAATCATGAATACATTGAAAACGTCACTGCTAAACCCATTCACAGTTCGAAAATTATTCCTCCTTCATTATACCCAACTTTACCGAAACGTAATGTCGAAGATTATGCCAATGTGAATGCGGAAGAAATTTTCTATGGAGATATACAATATATGAAACATTTTGATGAACAATTGGTCAAGAGTTTGGAAGTTATGAAACAAGAAGATGATCCTGGGTATGTGAAGTATTTGTTTAATACGGATAACTACCCTTATCGAAGAGCCAAATTCTCTAAATTATCTGAGTTGCAACAAGAATTGAATGATAAAGATTCAGTTGCACAACTTGAACGGGAATATGAGTCAATTATGAAAGAGTCTCGAGAAAAGTATCATCAAGAGTATAAGTTTCAGTCAGGCACTAAAGTGTATTCTATTCCGTTGAAGAGTTTGGCCTCTGATGTCGAAGTGAAACGGGCACCTGATGATTACAATCCAAAAGATTTTGATCAGATTGCCGAATCACCAAAGCAACAGCAACAACAGGAGCAACAACAAGAATCACGGTCACCCCGACAGCAAGTTGTATCTAATGCTGGCAACAACCTAAACGAAGCACCACCTGCAATTGATGACGGCAATGGTTTTAATTCAAATAATATCGATTTGGACCTTGATGATAATGCCAACGATATGTTTCAATTTGTAAATGATGATGAAAACGGTGATGATTTCGGCAATATCGCATCACCTATTATAAGTGGAAATGAAGCCCATGTGGCTGCACAAGCTCAAACTCAACCATCACATTCTCAACCACCACCACCACCACAACAACAACAACAACAACAACAACAAAATGCATTGAAACTGCAGGATGACAAAGACAACTCCAGTACTCAAATGCCTCAAGATATGGTAATGACTGCAGAATCAAGTTCAAATAATGACAACATACGACTGGACACTAATGGTCTCGACACTGATGAACAATCGCTACAACAATCACAACAACAATCGTCTAATCATGACGAACAAATGGAAAACAATGATGTTGGTGTTGGCGATGATGACCAGCTCAACAATGCCATGGTTGCTGAAATTAACGACTTGTTCAGTGACAGTCATCATGGTCACGATCATGACCATGACATGGACCACCTGGCTATTGTTAATGATGATATTGGAGATCTTTATAATTTTGGCCAAGGTGATAACGGTGATCTATTGGGTGGATCAGAGTTTGAGCAAGATTTCCTTAGTCAGATTAATCACAGCATTGAATGAGTTGGGTAAAGAACCCGAGTTGGTGTCAATCTTTTTTATGTAATATTATGTAACTGTGTTCAAATAAAATCTAGACAGAATGTATATATTTGAGTACTCTGTGAAGATAGAGTAAAAAGAGGGTTTAGAGCTTTCAAGTCATGAGAGTAGAGGTTGCATGCTGCATGTTGGTTATAGATCGGAGATAACTGTTCGTCTTTGTCTAATTCTTTTCTGTCGGGTTTATGGTGCGGCATGTCGGAAGAAAGAGAATAATATATAACCATCACTAACTATTCGCGCATCAATCAAAAAATTTCAGTTCCAACCATAAACATTCATAATCGCTTTCAGCAACTAAAGATAAACAAACACCTTTGCGACCAAAAAAAAAACAAACAATAGGGAGTTTCTCCACTACTGAATTTATTGTCCTCATACTCCACAAGATTGCGTCTTGGACCTAGCTACTTTTCCCCCTTGATCTTTTGCAGAAATTTTGTGCTGCTGGTTCGATATTATAATGGAAGAGATAGACTATGATCTAAACAAGTTTAGAGTACCAGCATCACCGTCACCAACACCAATACCGGCACAGACACGGCACCTGCTACCATCACGGACCCCCTTACCACCTCCCACGAGATCCAAGATACGGCAACAAAAGCTCAAATATGCATTTATTGGATATATCATTGTCCTTGTGTTTTTAGCAATAACTCAATTCATTGGTGTGGGCTTCTTTACCCGAGGGTTTTTATTATCAAGAGATGTGCTTCCAAACATATCTGATTGTGGTGTTGGCAGTGGTGGTGGCGGTGGCTCGTCGTCTTCGTGTATACCGCCTCGGTTCAACAAGGCCATGATTTTGGTTATTGATGCATTACGATTTGATTTCGTCATCCCCGTGGCTGATTCAGATGAGTATTATCACAACAATTTCCCCGTCTTGTATGATTTAGCTCAACTGGAAAACGGAGTCCTATTAAAATTCATTGCTGATCCACCAACAACGACATTGCAGAGGTTAAAGGGACTAACTACTGGATCACTCCCGACTATCATTGATGCTGGCTCCAATTTCAATGGTGACGCCATTGACGAAGATAACTGGTTGTTGCAATTGCGTAAACTAAACAAGACAATTGCATTTATGGGTGATGATACTTGGACAGCATTGTTTAATGAATATATTGATCCAAAGTTCAATTTCCCCTATGATTCACTCAATGTATGGGATTTACACACTGTTGATAATGGTGTTATTGACCATTTGTTCCCATTGATGGAACAGAATGAGAATCTGAATTGGGACATGTTAATTGGTCATTTCTTGGGGGTGGATCACGTTGGTCACCGCTATGGACCAAGGCATTATTCAATGAAGGAGAAGTTGAACCAAATGAATGATGTAATAACCAAAGTTGTCAATGAGTTGGATGATGAAACGTTGTTGATTGTGTTTGGCGATCATGGCATGGATTATACTGGAAACCATGGTGGTGATGCACCAGATGAATTGGAGAGTACATTGTTTATGTATTCAAAAAAGCACAATTTTTTCAAAAAGGACAAGGACGCATATGATATTGACGATAAAGGTGCTAATTATAGACATGTTAATCAAATCGATTTGGTGCCTACAATTTCTTTACTTTTGGGGCTCCCTGTACCATTCAATAATTTGGGATTCCCCATAGATGAAGCATTTGGCAATGCCAAGGAAGCACTAGCTGCCGGAAAATTAACCATTGAACAAATTAAACGATTTAGAGACTTGACACCAAGCTTATCTGACTCACTACTTGAACAATACAATGACTTAATCAATGTCTATTCATCGAAAACAAACGATTTGAGTCTTATTGAACAAATGAAACAGTATCAATTTCAATCCTTGGAACAATGTAAATCATTATGGGCTAGATTCGACTTGCGATTTATTGGGTTAGGCATTGGCATTTTATTCCTATCATTAACATTTATGATAACGTATGCTAGATCCATCCCCGCGGTGAGAGTACTGACTCTCTCATTCGAATTTATTGGTTCTGTTGTTGCAATGTCAATAATTGGTGTTGTGTTGAGTTTCTCCATTTACATAGTCCTCAAGCCTGGTGATTTCACATTGAAGATATGTTTGTGTATTGGTGGTGTCTTGGGTATGGTTGTTGGATTTTGGGCTCCTATTATGGATAGATTTAGCGTTGATTTCATATGGCATCAAACTGTTGACTTTTTCCAATTCAATTTCAATAGTTGGTCATTTATGGGCATTGTGTTTGTCACCTTACATTGTCTCATGTTTGCTTCCAATTCATATGTTGTGTGGGAGGATAAATTGGTTCTGTTCTTTTTGCTTTCGTTTGGCGGTAGTTGTGTTTATGCATTGGCTATAAAGACCGACTTGTCTCGTGAAGCCAAAATACTAGGAATTAGTCATGCAATTACATTTCTTGTGCTAACTAGAGTTGCATCAATGGTTACAGCATGCAGAGAAGAACAGAAACCATATTGTGAAACAACTTTTGCTGCTCTGTGGTGGTCAATTATTGTACTTCACTCCCTCACTTATTTGCTCCCGGCTTTCATCCAGTCTTTTTACAAGTTATCGGACTCATATTATTCAGCAGCTCCATTGTGGATAGGTACTGGGCTAAAGTTTCTCTTGTTCATGAATGCAATGTATTGGACATTTGAGTATGTTCAAAATAATGAGTTTTTCAATACTGCTCGATTCACTATTAGTGAACCGTTATTAAAGTCATTGAAACTTGCAATTGCAAGACTCGTGTTGTTTATTTCATTGGTTTTGGCGAATTTCAGTTGGTCGCGAGGTCCACTTTGTGTTAAATTAGAATTGGTTGAAGTTAAAGAGATTGACGACGATGACGATGATGACGAAAATCTGAGTGATTCAGACGATATGAAGAGTCAACGATCAGCGTCAATTTTAGGATATGGCAACGTTTATGGGTCCTCGTATTTCCTACTTGTGTTGAATTTCACTATAGCCGTAATGCTAACTACAAAACCCATTGGTGCTATTTCCATTAGTATTTTGATTATTCAAATTTTGTCTTTGCTTGAAATCATTGAAGAATTGCAATTGAGGAGAAACTTGGTTTCGCCCATCATTTTTGGTTTGCTTGGATATCAACATTTTTTCAGTACTGGTCATCAAGCAACCATACCTTCAATTCAATGGGAGTTGGGATTCATGACTACAGAGACAATTTTATTTCCATTTACTCATTTGAACATCGTCTTGAACACATTTGGACCATTCTTTTTGGTTGCTTTGGCAGTGCCATTGATTACTATTTGGAAAATTGTTCCATCGCCGAAACCAATCACAGTCTTGTCACAAATAATCACCAATATTACAACACTCAGTACATACTTTTTATTCACAGGGTTAAGCAGTTCGATTTTCGCTGCTCATTTTAGACGTCATTTAATGGTGTGGAAGATTTTTGCACCTCGATTTATGCTTAGTGCAATGTTGATTATATTGATAAACATTTTCCTAATTGTTGTTACTTTATGGGGTTCCGGCAAAGTGTTGAGACAAGTCAATAGAATATTTGGTAAATAGTATTGACGATAATTTTGTACATTATTTATTAGCTAGAAGGTAAAAGGGGATCTTGGGTCTTGTTAACAGCTACCTGATTCTCTATTAAGTCGTCTGACTACACTGCACAAAGTGAAAAAAAGAATCTATCAAATTGCAAATGATTTCACTTCTACTTGACTTAGTACATACATCGCTAAGGGGAATCCACTTGATATGGTGATAAAACTGGTGAATAAACCCATTTGGTTCATATGGACGCTATTTTGTATATTCAGATTTTGTGTTTCAGAATCGCCATACAACTCATCATTTACGCCAGATCATATACGGTATCTTAAATATGAAACTGCACAATTATTTCAACATGCATGGAAATCGTACATGACTTATGGGTTCCCCTTTGATGAAGTACGACCCATCACTTGTGAGCCATATGGGCCTGATTATAGAGATTATACCAATACAGTTAGGAATGATGCCATGGCCAATATTTCACTGACATTGTTGGATAATATCGACACTTTAATAATTATGAAACAATGGGATGATTTGGAATATGCACTACGGTATCTCAAGGATAACCAACCCGGTTTCTTCAATCAAGATTCTATTGTTCAAGTGTTTGAAACGACAATTCGATTTTTGGGTGGATTGTTGAGCACACATTTGTTATTGACGGATGTCACTAAAAACGTTCCACTACCGACGTCATATGATAGATTAAAGGCAATTTCTGCAAAATATGATGGGTTCCTACTAGATATGGCATACGACCTTGGCCTTAGACTAATACCGTCATACAAAACTAAGACACATATTCCCTTCCCTCGTATCAATTTGAAAACGGGGTTGAAAAAAGTTCCCCCGGCATTACAAAAAGACGCTTGCACCTCGGGTGTGACAACTCCAGTTTTGGAATTTACATTGCTTTCACGATTAACAGGCGACTACCAATTTGAATATTATACTCAACAATCATTTTGGAAACTTTGGTCTTCCAAGCTGGCCCTAAATTTGATGCCTATGTCTATTGACCCGTTCTCAAACCAGTGGAAAGACAAGATTACTGGAATCGGAGCCTCCATTGACTCGTTTTATGAATATGCCGCTAAATCAGCAATAATTTTCAATGATGATGCAATGTGGTCAGTTTTCCACACTTCTTACAAGGCACTATTAACTCACCTGGCTCAAGTGAATCACGGTGCAATGATTTTCCCCAATGTTGGTACCGAAGATGGTGTCGTTTTCAGTGATTGGATAGATTCATTGGGAGCTTTTTGGTCAGGATTACAAGTATTGACTGGCCATTTAACTCATGCAATCAAAACACATGTGGTGTATTTGAAAATATGGGATTATTTTGATCTGATACCTGAGAGGTGGATTTATGTTCATCATAATAAAAACAAGAGGAAAAAATTCAAAGCTGATGATTCAATTGCATTGGAGTGGTATCCCTTGCGACCGGAATTTATTGAGAGCACGTATTACTTGTACCGAGCAACGAAAGATCCAATGTATTTGCATATTGGAGAGAGAATTCTAGATTTGTTCAAGAACAAATTTAAAGCAAAGTGTGGTTTCAGTGGGGTTCAAAATATCAAAACTGGAGAGCCACAAAATCGAATGGAAACTTTTGTTTTAGGTGAAACATTAAAGTATTTATATTTGTTGTTTGACGAGGAAGATGAGGTGTTTTTACACAAACCTGAGTTGATGGGTTCCAAGAACTGGGTCTTTTCAACTGAAGCACATCCATTGTGGTTTCATAAAGGGTTAAAGGGCAAGAGGGGTACCAAATTTGCCTCTACTGGCATAATTCCCAGCGATATTACTGATGAACAATTTACTCCAGCAATTATTAAAAACACTACAGTACGTGAGCCTCGCGTTTTTGAAATCCCAGGCCGCAATACTATACCTCACGTTGGCAAGAAAGACCCTTTTGGTGACCGGTTTGATACATGTGAGCTAAACCCGTTCGTGAAGAGTGGACATGGTCTTCTCCAATCGAGTTATTACAATTGGCACAATTTATTTGGTGCAGATTTTTTGTATTCGAAATCACTCATCAAACCGCTGTACTCAAGCAAGACTAATCTAGATGGAAGTTATATCGAATTGAGTCGTTCATTTTTTGACAAGTTTACATGCTTTGATACGCCATTGAAGTCTCAGAGAATGCCATCAACAACCACATATGAAGTGTTTTGGGGCGACGTAAAGGACTCTGGCTTTGCTGAAGTGTCAGAGTTAACATTTATAGGGCAAAACACAACTGAATCAATTATTTTACCTGGTGATTTATGGGTTCCTGCTTTACTGGGATTGAGAATCATGGTGGAGGAGATAACTTTGGGCTCCATTGATTCGAGGAATGTGGTGGTTACGAAAGAGCATATTTTGCATATTCAGGGTGACACACTAGCTGACAATCCAATAAAAATGGTTTCCGACACCGTATTGAGGATCAAAAGAGTTAATGGAGTAGAAGTCAAGCAGGGGGCTATCATTTGGACATTACCATTTCAACCGAGTCCTAGAGACAAAGGCGAAATTGGAATTACCAAGGAAGGACGGGTTGTGATTCAAGGCAAAGTTGTCGAAAACTTGATTATATGGTATGGGTAGAATTGGATGTCGTCCGTTGCTTGTATAGACTTTATATAGAACTATTTATTGGTAATAGAGTTTGGGATACAGGTGTATTCCACAATTCAATCTAATCCATAGGATCACACCTTCTTGAAATCTCACCTTTCCATCCAATTCGAAATAGCAGCTATTACTTTTAAGCTGATTACCCCAGGTGAAAATAAGTGCCCTATGATTATTATAGTTAACCGCTTCTCGTGTCTGACTCACGCTTGAACACCTTGGTAACATAATCGTTGTTAATCTTAAGAGCTTGATCTAATGATCCAATGTTTATAAAGAAATTGAGGGATATTAACTTCTCAAAGATCTTGTGCCTTGGTGTTCCAGCTTTTATTTTTTTTTTTCTTGTCACATTTTGGGGGCATTCCGTATATAAGCGTGTATTGTCAAGTACTCATCAAAAAAGTTGTGGTTGTGTCTCCACTTGTGTTTTACAAGGTACTGACCATGCTTTTCTTTAACGGAAATCATTGCCGGGTAATTACCCTTCTTTGGCGATTGCTTGGCTTATCGTACGTTTTGACATATTCGCAATGATGGTAAATAATGCCGCGATTGTTATGATGTTGCCAGTTGTTGTAAAGCTCGGCGATATTTATGTACAGCCTGACTTCATCATTTGTCATTGAAAGTTCTATTGTCGATGTCGCCAGGTTATCGGGAGCGTATAAGGGTAACAATAGCTTTGTTAAGCGCAAATGTGCTGGTATACTCTCATCAAATAAATATTTGCCCAACGGCAAAGTTTCTTTAGTGTCCTCAGTATCTGCAGCGACAAGAAGTAACCTATCTTCAACTTCTGTGATTTTTCCCCTACATTTTTGACATATTTCTGAGCGCACCCTTTTCAACTCCAAAAGGGTTCTAAACTTCACCTTTGTTTCCCTTTTGATTTCAGCGTCAATTTCCGGGGAATGGAATGTGTTCCATTCTTTTAAATTCTCAATCTCCTGCCGAATCTGTTTGATTTGAAATCTACCCCACTTAGTTCCTTTCTCTTTTCCTTCGTTAGTTTGGAATGCGCCTCCCTCGCTGACTTCTTGAGATGAGTAATGCATTTTTTACACAGAATTGAGTCATGTGAATTCTCGACATTATGTTCACACCCATGCGTGCTAGCACTTTGCGCGGACTCCAACGGCTTCTCCAGACTATCAATTCCTTCTTCCGGAAATAAAGATGACAAAAACTCTTCGTCAAATATTCTCTCACCAAATGCTGGGTCAACTTCAGTGATGAATCATCAATACAAGAAAGTGATTATAAGACGTTCTTTATGTTCTTTTTAAACTGGGAAATGATCTTTGGGTGCAAGTTGGCAGACACGGGGAAGCTGAAACTTGGATCACTGTAATATTGTTGAAGCAAACCGTGAATTTTTGTTTTTATCTATGTATCCACATAGATGGGTAAACGACATTTATGCGGATCTAAAAAGGGATCTTTCTTCGGCTCTGCAGACTCAGAGCCGAACTTGACGGCGTTGTAGAAACTTTTTGACATGAGTGAAGGAATTTGCAATGAAAACAATTGGGTAGTCGGATAGCAAGAACCAGCTTTTAAACAACCACTTATTATATCAAAGACTTTGAATGAAGCGAGTAGTATAATTCGTTGTGAGAAGTTAGCATCAATTGATACGACTCAAATTGTTTGGCAGCTCAAAAAGCTGTTTTTTGATGTTTACGGAATTTTGCAAGGTCCTCTGTTGGGCAATGTCGTGGCGCACCAATGTCAAAATGAAAATATTCCAGTAGAAGGTATCATAAAAAAACCAACGAATTCTCTTCCAAAGGCAAACTAAAGCAGTTCCTACAATTGTATCGAACCATGAGCTACGATCCTATACATGATACATATACGCCAGCAATACCAAAAGATCCACAACCGCAGCAAGTGCTGCCTTCACACACACTGCAGAAAAAAATAGAGCAGCGTAGTGATCCATTATCGATATCGAATTTGGTCTCAGAGGAAGAGGAAATTTCCAAAGAGGCAACAACTCCAGTTGCCATTACTCCATCTCGATCACACAATGCTCACAAGATTCTGGCTATATCCAACTTGATTGAAGCTGAAGTTGATAATGATGGTGATGAAGATTATGATGATACCGATGTCAATTCAACCATTCTAGGTGATGATGAAGACTACTCTGTGCCAACAGGATCCGCTAATAAAACAAAGAAAAAGTCGTCGTCGTCATCATCATCGAAAAAGAAGAAAAAGAGTAATATTGCCAATTCCAAACTCTCCTTAAAGAAAGCTGATGGAGAACCATTTTGGCGCAAAGACATTCAATATGATATGTTAACTGCACTATTCGATGATGAAACTGCATGTTTTACGAACACCTACCCCGAACTGAACTTACCTGGAGTCAACAACAACCCTAAGGTGACATTTGCTGAATTGTACATTCGAACCTTGGCGGAATCAAATAAAAGCTCAAAAGTGTTGAAGGAAAAGTTGCTTCGAGATTTCGATTTGGGTAAAGCAGTGTCAAAAGTGTGTGTATTGGTTAATGCTGGCAGAATGAATACGACCATCAATTTTGTTCATGATATGAAGTCGACTTTGAGAACGTACCATTCAATACCTTGTTTGCAAACGGGACCACAAGGTGGTACGATTAGACAGTTGCAAGATACCCCACGTTTGAAATCAATCATCAAGGCAGTTAATGAAGGACAAGAACAGAAAGTGAAGAGCCTCGATGAGTTGGTAAAATCGCCATCTTCAACTAAACCCAATACTGATATTGTTCAACTATTATTTCTACTCAGTGAGGCCAACAATGGAATACCATTCATTGAAGATGAAAGTTTTCATTTGTTGGACTTGTTTGTTAATACCGAAGTGACACCTCAAAGTAGAGCTAAAAAGTTGCTATGGTTGTTTTATACCTTTTTGGAGACTGATTTCACCCCTGGACAAATTGCGCAGAATCCATTTGGTGGAGCTAGGATACCTGATGAAGTGCCAATTCCAGAAAATGCAGCTGATGAGTATGATGTGGATCCACAATATGAAATTGATTATGCTGCTGAGATGCTTCAAGCTAGAAAACAGTATTTGAGCGAGGATCATTCGCATGATGGCGCTCATGTGTCGCAACGAACACAAGATACGCGTGCTGGTGCAACATCGTCGAATAGTGGTCCCAAAGTTGGTACAAAGAAAAGAGAAGCTAAAATTGAAGACATTGGTGAGAATGAGGATGGCGACAGGAAGGTGAGCAAAGTGTCCCCACCGAAAAAGAAGCAAAAGAAAGTCCATAATGAAACTGAATTGCCGTTGTCGAAAAGTATCATTTGCTTGAGTATGAGGTCACTGTCTGATGCAATAAGGGAAGAGGAAAGAGGAGAAGAAGAGGAAGAGGGAATCCGTACAAGCTCAATCGCCAACATCGATTTCCCCATCACTGGAATCAACAAATCGATTCAAAAGTACAATAAACTGGAAATTACCCCCACGATTCCTGATCCTGAAGAATCGGTCGAATTCAAATGTGAATTACTAGAAGTAACTAACCCTTTGGTGCAAGAAGTACGAACATCTTCTAAGGCAAGCACGGCTTCATTCAATAAAAAAATCACCATTTTGGGCAATTGGATTTATCGATATTTCAAGTACAAGAAATCAATAGCCAACAAATTTGTCGGTTTGGAATGGGAAGACATTAGACATGATTTAGTCTCTGGAGTTGAAACGTATTTATATGAAACTTTTGGTAAATCACTAACCACAACCAAGCTACTTAATGACTTGAATGATGAAGAAGTTGAAAGTATCGGCGATGGCATTGGTGTTTCTGATGATGTTTATTTCGATTACATCTCAGTTGGTGATTACGATAAGGCGAATGAAAAAAAGTCATTTCTTTTACATTTGACCACTTTTGCAAACGAATATTATATAACTCATTTGCAGGAGAAATTATCTGGCAAATTGCATAATGCATTGACAAGTAATATTACATTTGATCTAGAAAATGAAACAATGTCCATATGAAGGGTGAAGAATGTGTGTTTTTCAGGTTTCGTAATTGAATATATTACATAGGATGATTTCTAATGAATTGATGATTCCGTATTTGGAAACCAATGATGTGAATAATGAACCAGCATCTTTCATAACCGCATTTCCATTTCGGGTAATCAACAATTTTATGTCCGATTGGCATGTCCCTGTTAGGTGATCATTGTTAACTATGCTCCAGTATAAGCTGAGCTTATATTTGTTGTGACTAAGATGCAAATCAATGCTGTCAATCAGTTTGAGGCTAGCATATAGCTTTCTGTAATCAGATACTTGGTCGGGAATATTGAGCAATAGATCATTTGCAATCATCGATTTATATTTGACAATCAACTGATGCCAATTCTTTGTTCTCTTTTGAATTAATTTCGTTAGTGAATTCAATCCATACATGACACAATTGATTTTCCCATTCGGTATGTAGTCTTTGACCAAAGCCAGTGCAAACGAAGATGACAACATGTGCAACGTGGTTAAATTTGTCATTACTAAAATCTGATACACTGAATCATTCAGGGCATTTATCTCCAATTTGAGTGTTAGATTGAGTACAAGCGGTGATAAGATTGTAAATTGAAACACTCGAACTAGTCTATTATCAACATATTCATTATAACTTTTCAAGTTATCAATGTCCAAAAATGGAATGAACTGTTTAGCTAATGATAATCGTAAATTCCAATTTGGTGATGGTAATACATTTAGATGGTGCAAGATGTAATCTTGTTGTTTTTGATTGCGAGTTTGTAAATTTCTAAAGAATTCAACTCTGCTATTGTCGAGCAATTGATTCAATTGAGTCTTAGTGGTAAAGTCTTGTTGCAGTTTACTCAATCGTGTAAGTTTAGTTTGCAATGTTTCGATGTTATTCAATTTTTCAGCTTTCAATTGCAATAGCCTTTGCTTTTCTTCAACAAGTTCTTGTTTGAGTCTTAATTGTACTTCACGGGCTTTGATTTCTGTCCCTTGTTGTAGTTGTCGTAGTTGTGGCGATGTTCCTATTGTAGATGAAGTTTGTAGTGGTGCTTTTGGTGTGTCAAAAACCAGACCTAAATTCAGGTCTAACCGAGGGCTCGTCATAGTAGATGTATGATTATTACCTTTAAAGTGATGTACATTCCCGTTGATGTCTGTCATGTCATATGCTGGCCCATTGGTATAGCGCTTGTTCAACTTGTGTTAAGTTGACATTTTTTTATTTTTTTCACGGCCATCAGAAAACAAACACGATAAAGAGAAACTCAACTACTTACGCCCCTCAGCACAATGCCAGTAACAGAGCCAGAACTCAAAGCAGTACGTAGTCTTCCATTGGGTTGAATGTTAAATGAAAGAACAATTACTAACCGTATTCACTCTATTTTTAGTACTTGGATAAGAAAGTTTCAGTTCAGCTAAATGGATCAAGAAAGGTCATTGGTATATTACGAGGCTATGACGTATGTGTTATTAAAATGAGTCTATGAAGAACTATACTAACTACGTTAATTAGATATTTTTGAATGTGACAATTTCAGATGCTTTGGAAGAGAGGATAGACGGAGAGAAATTGAACATAGGTATAACGGTATGTATCTCCATCAGCAGAGAGGTAATCTCAACTTACTAACATTCGTTCAAGGTCATTAGAGGTAACTCGATTGTTTCATTGGAAGTATGTATATGAATCTAAACTAAGTTGTGCCCAGTCTTCATACTAACAGCAATATGTTTTAGGCATTAGACAAGATATAGTCTGCAATTGTATAATATATGTGTGAAGTGTAACTTCTGTGTGTGTACGACTATTGTAATAGTAGTGACCTCCCACTTTAAGCTCGTTAAAACCGCTGTACCATTTCTATTCCATCATTCTTGTATCCACATTTTTCATAAAAGCCCACATTATGAGGCGAACAATCCAAGATGACTTTATAACAACCATTCTTTTGAGCTAGTAAACTCAATGATCTAACAAGATAGTTACCTAGCTTCTTTCCTTGTTCACTAGTGGCAACAGATATGTCCTCAATATGACCCACTTTACCACATTCGTGTATAAGTTTTGATTCTACAAGTAGCATCCCCGTAGCGACAATTGTTCCTGTTGAATTGACAATGACATGTGGTTGATAAATTTCTGGATTTTTAGACCAAGTGGCAAACAAGTTGTCAAATTGTTCTTGATTGATTTCCCCCACTGTTGTTAGCACTTTCAATGTCTCAATATAATTGTTAGAATAATCAGTTGACTTCAATTTTCGAAATGAATAACCATCTGGTAGTGACATCTTGATTTCTTCTTGGGTCATTTTGAGCTACAGCGTTGGATAAACCACTATTGACAATGACAAGGAATGTATCAAATGAATAAAGGTACTAGTGTGGGCTATGATTCTACATTTTCGTAATGACAAAAACGAAAAACAAAAATTTAGCCCAATTAGGTAAATGTCTAAATTGCAAAATTTATGACATTGAATAATAAGACATTGAATAAAAGCTACCATTCTCCCTCTCTCTTAAAATGTATATATATTTGATGCAATACCAAAGATAATACAGAGACAATCAACCTTACGAGCATTGGTTGACTCGAGAGCTGTCAGTTCTGGAAAGTTTTCAGAGAAAAGAGGCTTATGCAAGAACAACACTTTACAATGCGAGTGAATTTCAAACCCATTTTTTAAGCTTTAAGATTTTGCATCTATTTGAAGTAAAATTTGAAATAGATGGATCTTGCACCAAGAATCCACTCTATTCCAAATACTAAACTTTTTCAAAGAAACCAAAGCTTTGAACAAATCTGGTCACACAGTCCCCATAAACCGTGCTAGATACTCGCTTTAGCTCGAAAAAATCGTGTTCGGGTACACTTGCTATCAAAGGGTGTCTTATTGACATATGTCACACAAAAGTGATACCAATGGAATAGGATCTAGTGCTCCTCGTTCAGAGCAATTGGCATGCTCAGGTGTTGCAAACTATTACCACCAGTCAGCTGTCTCTTATTGACACAAGCCAATTGTGTCTCTACTTTAACTAAAACTGTGGCGATTTGAAAAAACAAATAGAATATAAAGGGAGACGGCAACTTTAGAATTTTTGATCCGCAATTCCGCACATCTTTCTAATCATGAAACTTAGAAAACCTTAAAATAGTTCATGTCCCGATCCCTTTTTTTCCATTTGTTTTTTGCCACCACCATTATCTTCGGTTAAAGTAAAGAAAAGAAAATGTCATTTCCTCAACCTAAACTCACTTACAAAGCATATGCTTATAAAAACGGTAACAGTCCAATTGAGATTGTTGAAGAATCAATTGATTTAGTAAAAAACTCCC
>OGTJ01000171.1_pt1 | contig 31858 bp, 19 predicted proteins | sample 1574611 | NCBI WGS metagenome assembly OGTJ01 (sample SAMN03295858, study PRJEB24534) | human gut metagenome | isolation source: fecal sample 1 from infant 9 | host: Homo sapiens | place: USA: Pittsburgh, PA | collected 2014-07
CCTAAACCAGGTAAGTATCAAAGCTGGCAGTTTTGGTACTATATGATGCGTTACTAGAGCCTCAGAGATTCTGGTGCAGCAGATATGTCGCTTCTGGTGTACTCCTCAACACAGGAAGTTTCTTACTTCTCCGGATGACTATGTCTCAAAATTGAATGCTAAGAATTTAGTACCGTGACTGTCTTGGTGCTTTCCCAAAAAACGACAATTTTCCTAGCTTTAAAATCAACAGGAATTCATTTTTCTTATTTGTGGCTGAAACTCTTACAATTTGATATTTAATCTTTAAATTGTTTCGTGTAAGTGAATGTTCCCTCTGGCTCAGTGGAAGATGACATTTGTGAGCATTTGGTAGAAAATTTACGCAAAAAGATTGCAATTTTTTTTTCTTTCTTTCTTTTTTTGTGTTCAAGAATCTCATCATATTGGTCCAACTAGTTCTATTTCAACTCATTACACCACGTTTACATTTACATGAGTCTGACAACTCCAAAAGTCCAATATCCGTATGTTACATATACTATGTGGCTTTTGATTTTGGCTTGTTACTAACACGACAAAGGTTTTGGTATGGTGGATTTTCTAGCATGGCGGCTTGCTTAGTGACCCATCCATTGGATCTCGCAAAAGTACGATTACAAACTGCGTCTATCCCTAGACAGTCACTACTTTCCATGTTATACAGTATAATAACTAAAGAAGGATTTTTGAAGATATATTCCGGTTTAACTGCATCTCTTTTGAGACAAGCTACATATTCTACAGCTCGATTTGGAATATACGAGGTGTTGAAAGAGTATTATATCAAACAAAGTCATAACAAACACCCCAGTACTGTCGTTTTACTACCAATGTCGATGATAGCTGGAGCAATGGGTGGCCTTGTAGGTAATCCAGCTGATGTTGTGAACATTAGGATGCAAAACGACTCAACCTTGCCGATTCAACAAAGACGAAATTACAAGAATGCTATTGATGGGTTATACAAAGTATGTAAGAAGGAGGGAGTCCAATCATTGTTCAGAGGGCTATATCCAAACTTGGTCCGGGGAGTATTGATGACAGCTTCACAAGTTGTGACTTATGATGTTGCGAAAGGTCTTTTGATCGACTACGTACATATGGATCCCTCAAAGAAGTCCACTCATTTCGGAGCCTCTTTGATTGCCGGATTAGTTGCAACAACAGTGTGCTCCCCTGCAGATGTTGTGAAAACGAGGATCATGAACAGTAAGGGCAGCGGCGAGAGTGCAATCAGTATACTTCGGAATGCAATCAAGCAGGAAGGTATTGGTTTCATGTTTAGAGGGTGGCTTCCCGCTTTCATAAGGTTGGGTCCCCATACCATTGTTACTTTCTTGGTGTTGGAGCAATTGAGAAAGTTAAGACTTGGGATGTAGTGGAGCTTGAGCTTGAGCTTGAGCTTGGAGCACGATTTACGGATCTTAAGAACTTTTGTAAAAAAAACAATATAGATTGATAGATACTTTATAGAGCTTCAAATTTGGGATATAATTTACCAGAATGGTTAGCCCTACTAGCGGACGTCGTGCATCGTTGTCGACCGTGTAAGAATCACACTGGTGGGCTCCCCAACACAGCGAGTATCCTTTACCATTTCAAAGAAATTGTACTCCTCGATTGTATGCAAAATCTACGTGCGGAAATGAGCCCATATTTACAAGTATGTTCAATCACTTTCAGATCAACACGAAAATGTATATTTAATACTTTGTACATAGTCCATTTCAGCCTAAGAACTCTTGACTTCAATGTTATCTAACTCGGCTTTTTCAAATGCCTCCTTCTCGGCTTCCAAAATATATGGAATCAAGTAATGGTCATCTTCTTCTGGTTTGAGAGCTTTCTCTGGTGGAAGAATTTGTTGAGTCAATGACAATTGATGGGCGGTGAGAATTCTGAAATTTCTAGCATAACTCAATGAAGGAGGTAACCTCTTGATAGCCTTTTGCATAACTGGCGTCTCTTCCATAAGCAAATCATTGAACCTGGTTCCTAGTTAGTATTGATTCCTTTGTGAAAGGAGAGCAAGGGACGGTACATACTTCAAACCCATTTCTCTATAACCAGCGTAGGCGGTGAACTTGTTGGCGATTGGGGTGACAATTTTGGACAAAGTTGGTCTAGACAATATAAAGTTTGCAGCCTTAACGACTGAAGTCATGGACAGCATCTTCGTTGTTCTTCTTCTTTAACTATTGATTCTGTACAGATGTGTTTGGCTCCTTCCCACTGTTTGCTGAGCATTCTTTTTTTTTTTCTTTTTTCGTTTGTCTTTTGCACGTAATTAATTTTCAAATAATTGTAATTGGCTATTTGATGTAGACTTCCTAATGGGGAAGTATACTGTGAAAAATTCATGAGTTATGAAGGGACCCCCCTCCATAAAATTATCCGAGCATGTCAAAAGCTGAAATAATTCAGCCAATACACTTTAGCCTTGCTATCTATCATTCATTTAGTAGCTATACTCGTCTACGTGAAGGTCAGAGGCATTTGGTAAACACACCTTTTGCAAAACCTCTAATGGACCGATTTCTTTGACCATGTCAAATAGTTCTTGGTTTTTGCATAATATAAGACCGTATACTCCGCAAGCATTAATCCCCAATTTGTCCTCAAATTTTGCACAAGATCGCGGAACCATGAGCATGTAATTCGAAGTCATGATGAAGTTGAAGGAGACGTGGTTCTGGTTGTTCTCTTTGAGTACATTCATCGAGTGCTGGAAAAGTGAAACGAATGCAGTTGCTAAAGCCTCTTCGTCAACGTCCTTCTCATTCAAACGAATCAAGTAATGAGCGAAAGGAATATTTTTATCTTGCAATGGCTTTTGAGAATCTGCAGGAACAGAATGATTATATGAGATTAGATCAGCATAGGATTTGAACTTGCCTCTTGAAGGTGTTACCATGAATTGTACGTGCTTGTGCGGTTGTGATGCGCCACTCTCGGGACCACAATTGTAAAAGGCAAACCAGTCTTCTTCAGTTGGACTCTGCTTAGCTAGCTCACGCAAAACACTATACGACGCAAAAAGTTCCGCTTCAGAGAGCGGTGTGTTCTGGTGTTTGAATTCTCGAGTGACCAACAAGAAATGCTTGGATACAACCGGATACTTATTAAACACTAGTCTAAACTGATGATCCGGTCCGTACTTATCAAGAATTGTGAGTTCCGGTTCAGGTTTTTCAAAAGGATTTGATTTCTCATCACCCTTTTCTGGTCTGTGCATCAAGGAGGTCAACATCGTTAATTGAATGTTTGCCTTTTTGTCCCCGATTGGAATCAGCTCAATCTCATTCACTACGGCATCTCCGTTGAACAAAACATCCTTATTATCTTGTGCTTGTTGGTATTTTTCACTTAGTGTGGTGTAGAAATTATCCGGTAAACTGTAATCAGACATGGTAAAACGAAGGGGCCCTGAAATAATGGGGGATTGTAACTAGTAGGCGAACGAAAATTGAAATATTTTTCAAAATTTTGTCCAAACAAATAAAGGTGAGGAGGAGACAATAATCAATCCCCAAATTCGAATCTGATATACTCATTCATGCTTGTACTATTCAATGGGCACAAATGCAGATGACGAAACACTCAAAATCTTGGCTTCTATCCGAATCAACAAACTGATTGATGACTTTCAATCATGCTATTTGGCACAACAAAGGGAACTGGGATACCTGGAGCGAGTACTACGCGATGTCTTGAGTTTAATATTTGATATCAGTCGTAGAGCGGTACCGGATTCTGTCAAGCTTGCATTGGTGAGGCTATGTTTAAGCCCATCTGTCAACGTGCCAATTCACGTGCTTCTCAGCATTCTAGCCAACTTAGGGCCAACCCAAAATTGTGTTCACGGTGCTAAACACGTCGCTTCGAAGAAAGTACCTATGACATTGCAAGCTGAAATCTTAAAGCAAATTGTTAAATACATTGAGTATTCTGCAAGTACGATTCGAGAGTATGCTTCCATTATATTCCCCATACTCGCGAAATTAATGTCATTTGAATACTTGAGGTTGCACGTATCATCATTGATAAAAATTTGTTTTCAATCATCAACCTTGACAAAATTCAATTCTTGCCGGAATAAGCAGACAACAGGTGCGCTCCACTCGGCGACTGAATGGGAATACCGTTGGATTAGGGCCTTGCATATTCAATTTCCCATGGATCAAAACTTGCGAAAGCTTGTTGAGGAGTTTGGCGCGGTAAGTTGTGCTAATTGGAGTTCTTCAAGTTTCCTTAAAAGTAAGTGTGGGTTACCATTGTTCTTCTTGAATGGAGATACTAAACGCAGAAAGACTCACCATGTGTCAAGTAATGGCATACAAATTCAACCGAGAAGCCATTTATCAACCTCGGAGTTTATGAAAGTTGAAGAAGCAACGATGAAAAATGAGCTTGCTATCCTGCTTTGTACAGATAAGCTAAACATAAAAGATATTGACGAATGTCTCCGTATTACGTCATTTAGGGACTTGAATTCCTTCCATCACTCGCTCGTTAACGTCTTGTGGCAATTTCGACGACTTGATAACGAATCATTTTGCATGAATCTGATAGATGACTTTGTGTTGAACAAGCGCGACGATACAGAGTGGTCACTTACGTTTCGAGAAAGAGTCAACTTCATACATCTCGTTAAGGCAAGTGTTGACAAGTTGCAGTTTATGATTACAAATGATGGGGAAAAGATAGAAAAGTGCTACTACCTTCACCCCACTCTCTATCTGCATTTGAGTGAAAAGTATCTCACAGAAGTTTTGGTATTACTTGATGTTGAATCTCAAGCAAACCCGCAGATTTTGAACAGGATTGTGCCATTGCTATTGGGCTTTACAAAATTTGCTCCCCAGGCTCGCAGTACAGTGGCTAGGAAGATACTTTTGTTGTACAGAAAATTTCGTGCGATGGCCATTGTACCAAACCCTAGTCTCACATTGCCACGTGCTGTCGTTTACTTTATGTTGCTACACGGCGATTTAAATTTATTAGATGCGGTATGTTTTCATATTGCTGAAGAAAAGAAACTTCATTTCAAGGATGATAGGTTACGAAGAGTGCAGAACTCCTTCACCATGGATTTGGTGAATATGATTTGGAGAGAGAGATTTTTCAGCTTTGATGTGAGACGAGATTCCCCACACAAGGCACTTTTTCTCAACCCTTCTTTGATTTCAAAGTTGTACAACTCAAGCTTTATTACCATTGGGCTTGGGGAAATTGGAGGAATATTGATGGGTCCTGCATTTGCCTTTATTGCAACGAAAAATTTGCGTCGTCTAGAAGATGAACACAACCTCGATATAAGAATCGAGGGTCCTCTTACTGAAGAGAATGTAACTCTGATGCAAGCGGATGATCGAACTCAATGGCTACCATTAAGTCGAGAATTGATTAAGCTTGAAATTCTCAAAGTTCTCGATCTGAGAAATTACAAAGGAGTATGCGATATGATGTTCAAGTCTTTAAAGTCATTGTCAGATGCTAGAGATAAGTGGAGTTAAAAGTTGTCATTGTATCAATTTGAAATATACAGATAGATAATCGTCAAAGACAATCATTCAATTTCAACGTCTCTCTTTTCTCGTCATCAAATACATCAACGTTGTCAAATTCCGAATCGTAGTAAGATAGCGCAGGATTTTTAAGCTCCATCGTTGGATTATCCTTGGCTGACTTCTCCATTTCTTTGATCAATTTGATCATACTGTTCTCTCCATAATTGACACCATATGAGGCACTGATCGGTATCACTCCTTGAACCCAAGCATCCACAATACGCGCCCTTTGTTTTGTTCCAAGACGTGATATTGGAAACTCACCCTTTTTGATAAAAGCAACAATATCAATAATCAAGTGATGCTTGCTGAAAACTGTATTTATAATCAGAGGTACCAAGGATGCAAAATACCGTGTACGTTTTGACTCGCAAACCACGATGGTATAGTCAGCGCATCTAAAAACACAAGACCCATTTTTGTATATATCTGCGTGACAAAACTCTATTGTGTTTTCAATATCAATTGGAAAGTGGTGCAAACCCATAACCTCGAATGTATCGGCAATTTTTCCCAAAACAAATAGTGGTTGAAATGACGAGATTTCATTCTCATTCAGATTGCGTTTGTTTTTGGTAATGGAGATATTGTGTAGAAAACCTAATTCTCCTGTTCGTAGATAAGTCACATCTGGATTACCGTCTTCAATCTTTCCATTGAACTGGTATGGAGTGAAGTTATCAACCGGTCCTCGTGGTCCATTGGTGAAGGAGGTGAGATTTGCCTCTGAGCAAACCCAAATTTCACCATACTCTCCTTCCTTACATATTTTCCTAGTTTCGGGGTTGACTATGGCAATCTCTGTACAAACTGGAACCATACCAGAATCCTGCACATGTAGAGCATTTGGCACATCTGACTGACTCACAACAGAAACGTAACCCTGTCTTAGTGCAACGGGATCCAAATATAGGTCGACTGGGGCAACCGTCATGTACGAACGAGTCGAGATTATTGGATTAAAGTGATGGTTGTGAACCGTTGACATCGATGCTGCACTCATTTTTGTAGGCTGGAAAACTTTGGCAATCTTCCTCAAAAGATCCACCTCGACCCTACTTTCAGTACTTATCATCATATTCTTTAAATGTGACAAGTTGAAACCTTTGGGTGAAAATTTTATGGCTGCATATTTGAGCATTTGCTCGGTAACGAACACGTCTTTCACCTTGTACCTTGCAAGCGTCAAGAAAAACGACAATGGATTTTCCGCGTAATTAACAGGCGAACTCAAATACGTAGTTGTTCCCAAAAACACACCCAAAAGGCATGCTTGCACAAAACCGATACCAGAGGCATGTCTAACACAGCCCACAATGGAAGATTGGGAGCTAAGATTGCAAGTTTCTTTGAACACTTTACAAATTCCAATGATATTCTTGTGACTTAAAGTGGCACCAACACGGTAATGATCTGAAGTAAAATTTAGCCACACCAAAGCAATTGCGTCATCAGCCCTGTTCTTGTTCGAGCCCAGGTATGCGGCAATTTTTGTTGTCAAAGAGCTCACATTTGAAACCTTACTAAGTTTTGTGGTATTCTTTATCTTTAAAGACTTTACCCGTTTATGGGTAACCTTCTTCAACGAGTCTGCGACAGGTCCGTTTTTCAAAAACTTCTCAACCTCGTCATTAACCAAGATTTCTGAAACTTCAAAGTCCCTGATCACCCCAATGAAAGCAGGGAAGTCCTCACCAATTCTATTTGAGTCGAAGGGAAGCATTGGTATTGGTATCACTCCACAAATCAAACAGGCATAAACGGCAACAGCAAAGTCTTCCGAAAGGGAGTACATCAATATGACGTACTGGCCTGCTTTAATGTTTGTCTTGTCTATCAAGTATTGACAGACAGCATGCACTTTATGTTCAAACTTTTTCCAAGTCAAAGGCTTGTTTTTGCCGCTAACATCTACATTTTGAAACGCTATTGCATCACCGTTTTTAGAAACGCGAAATTTGAGGATGTCACATATCGTCTTAAAGTCTGACAAAACTGTACCAGTTTTATCGTCAACGGTTTTTGATCGATAGTCAATAGCTGAATATTGATTGGGGAAATTTCTCAATGCCTTATTTCTCAACTCAGAAACATATGGTGACCATATGCCTCCGATAACATCTTCACCATGTGGTATAAGACTGATTGATTTCCTCACAAAGAACTTGACAAAATCTGCTTTCAAGGTACCTTCCAAAAACTTCTTCTTGCATAACATATTTGCAATTTCTCTCCCACCACTTCGCATAATCTTTGGCAAGGTATCGCAGTCAACAACCATTACACAGTATAGTCTCAACGAATGTCTTTTATAAAGTGTATCAAAACACTTTTGAGCAATTGCATTCAATACAGGCTCATTAAGTGGTGCACCACTATTTTGATCAAGATCTCCAACTTTGGTCTTTGCTGCTCCATTATTGGCGTCGGTACCATTCAAGTCTTCAAAATGACTCCGTATCACTTCCGCTTCAACTATCGCCACGGGTAAATACTCATTACCAACAAATATATCAAAAATCGTACAGTCGTATACTTGCTTGACCTCGCTCGCTAAAGTGGCTAGTAAATGAGAAGAGTAGTGATACCTTGACCCTGGATATTGAGATAGATCCAAATTTGTTTTTCTGAACGACGGGTGATCCATCCAGTTGACTCTTTGCCGGATTCTGTCCTCATACAATCCTAAAACATACACTTTTCCATTGTGAGTAAATCCCAAAAGTCCTGTTCTTAAAAAATCCATTTCAAGCAAGCCATTGGGACCCCGGCACTTAGCATGAAATATCAGTTTTGACTCCTTTCTCAATCCATAGAACCCACCTGATAGACATGGACTATCAATCCAAATTTCCCCCAATTCGCCCTTCTGTACAAGCGTCGCCAGCTCTGGGTTTACAACAGCCAATGTAGCATCAGGAAGTGGGTAACCAAAAGCATCAACCCTAAGGTAGTTGCTTCCTATATCATCGGACGTGGAGGGGTTAGTCTCGACAATTTTCACCACGTTTCTACTCAAACACTCTTTGTCAATGACTACCGATGACAAATCACTCGACTCATCATCAGCCACTGCTACCCCCATTTTGTCTTTTCCTCCTAGCCAATCTCTAAGTGAAATTACCATACCTCCATACTCGCTCAACGTAAGCATAGGGATAATTGCATTCTCAGGATGTTGGCAACCTAGGGGTCTGAGGTATCTTTGAGCTAAGATTTCCATAAATTCTCCATCAATAGTTAGGGCATTCACTAAAACCCATTTCACGGATGAAAAATCAACACGTTGTGTTTTTGAAAAATATCTCGTTGCACTTGGTGACTCTTGATAATCATAGGTAACTCTTTTCAACCCTAGGTAGTCAGCCAACAACAACGACGCGCGACATCTCGTTAAAATGTTTGCATACAAACCTTGCGTTTCCATAACTCTTTGCGGTGCCCAAAACAAAACGTTTCCACTATATACGGTGAAAATCACACCGAGGATGAGGCCAATGGAAAATCTGATATCCAAGGTGGCTAAAACAACCTTTTTATTTCCTTTGTATTCCTTGCTGCTACGTCGAAAGGCCCCACCAGAATTTGGCAAACTCAGTAGTGCTACATCTAGGCATTGCATTTGATGTGATATAGTCTTGTGACTAAGCGCAATTCCGCGCAACTCTCCAACAGGTGATCTCGAAAATTCAATGTACGCTAAATTCATACTTTGAGCAACATCACGTTTGTTTTTCGTATTCCAAGAAGATAACTCAGACTTTTTTGCAGAACCAAAATCGGTTGTTCTCCATTTTAGTAACTTTGCAGGCCATTGTATCCTCAGATTTTGTGCGTTTAGCCTCTCGAGTTCCTTTGCCACAGTATCGGAGTACAACAAAAGTTTAGATGACGTGAGTGTGAGGATGCTCAATACCTCACTCAATGATATGTCTTGATGTATTGGGATGGCCGTGACACCTGCAAGGAAGCATCCAAACAAAGCAGCAACAAACTCAGTGACTTCTCCGTCTTTGTATAATAGAATAACGGTGTCATTATTTTTCATACTTGATCTATGTTGAATTTCATAAGCAATTTTCACTGCTTTTAAGTATAGTTTCTCCCATGTGATTGAATTGACCTCTTTTCCTCTAGAATCCAATACAACAAACGCTAAATCGGATTTATAAACACTGGCTCTGTCTTTCAAAATATCCAAAATATTGTCTGAGGTTTTAATGTCTGTGAAAAATGTCGCTGACTTTCGTGGTTTAAGCGGAGCCTCTAACAAGTTTGGATCCAATGGGAAATAGTCCTGGTTTTGTTGTTGGTGAAGCCTATTGACAGATTGCATGATCTCCTCCCTTCGATTTATGTACGTCCACTGGTCGATCGTCTTGTTAATTAAAAAGTCCTCATCCAACTTCTGCAACAATATGGCCAAATCGGGAGGTATATCAGATGACCCACTAGTAATACCACTCGCTCCAACTCCAGGAGATAGTCCTGAAGTATTCAGCATTAAGTGCGGATCCTTCGAAGTAAGCGTGCCAAGGTCAGGATGCAATGCAGCAGTGGAAGCTGATCGTTGTCTCTCGTTGGAGGAAATGTGTAGCGAATCCGAGTTTAGTTGAGTCATTGTATATCTCCCAGCCACTGGAATGAATGGATGAATGAGTAAATGAATCTGAGGTCTGGATGTCGATTGTATTAGTGTTTGTAATGGAAGAGGAGAATAGTGGTTTTTCTTGTCGTAAATCTCTCTCTTTGTTTCTCTCTTTTGTTCTTCATTTGACTTTATGTATTTTTGTTTTTTTTTCTTCCTTTAACATTTTGCATCCCATCCCATCCCATCTCATTCACATTCCTCTTTTAATTATATCCAACTAAGGTATATATAAGTACAGAGAAGGAACTCCTAGCTCCATAAATCACATTACAGAGTACAAGTGTCTCATGCTACGACTAACGAAGCTTGATACGAATCAACTCATAACACAATCAGTGGCACAATCCTTTAAACATCCACTTGGCACACGATGCCATTTGTACATACCAAGAACATCTTCAACATTACCCCATGCACATCCCCCAGAATCTTATGCGAAACTTGAAGATCAAATAGAGCATCAAATTGAGTTGAAGAGGTTTCTTCAGAAACAAAAGTATCAAAACCATCTCGAGGATAGAAAATGTCTTAGAAAGTTAGCCAAGGATGAACTACGCTCCTTGAGAGAACTAGCAGTGGAAGTATCATCGAAAGCAAAAGGAGTTGTACCTCAAGAAACAATTTCGGATTCTACTGAGCAGGTGTATGAGGCTATACAGAAGCCAGACTTAGTATCTGGCTCTAATGAAACCCCGCCAAAGTATTCTTTTCCGCCTCAGATCAATGAGAAGCTCGGTTTGGCATCGACGTACTTGACTCCTACCACCGACTCTCTGGAATTTAAACCTAAATGGGGTCTTATATTGAATCAGTTGGAATTGAGTGGAGGCTTTCGAGATCTAGACACTACAACTGTGCAAGCTTTCATCAAAATTATACCGCCTGCTGATTTGAAAAAGTTTTTACCACGTCTTCATCAAATGTGCCTTGAAGCAGGAATAAAACTCACCCCCAAAATTGAACTTTTTTTTTTCAAAGCACTTGCAGCTGGAGGTGAAGTATCATCAACCGAAATTCAAGCTATGGAAAACTTCTTTGATGCCTTCATGAACAAGAATGATCAAAAAATCGATTACTACGAAACGATGGTTTGTGGGTATGTGAAGAATCGTAACATGAAGAAGGTGGAAAAATTGTTAAATACAATGCAATTGAGGAATGTAGAGATTTCTCGATCCATACTCTCATCGATTCTTCAAGGGTACGTGTATTATGTGGGTGATCACGAAAAGGCATGGGAGATATTCAACGCTATGAAATTTTTGTCCAAGAAAACGCAACCTAATCTGCGTAACTACACTGACATGATATTTTCATTTGTCAAAAGTAATCGATTGGAGGGAGCATTGGATTTATACCAGGAAATGTTGGACAATAACGTGCCACTAAATCAAAATATTTTAGCTTCATTGGCGAGAGGCTGTTCAAAAAGCAAGCGATTTGCAATAAGATCATGGGAATTCATATTCAGAATATATGATCAAGGATGGCTGCCAAATTTACAAACTTACGAAAGCATGTTGAACGTTGCTGCATTTGAAGGCGCTTTAGATCTATCAAGAGCACTATTATTCAAAATGATCCAAGGTAATAGCGTCACCTCGAAAGCGTTGCTATATCTAATGATATCATATTCCAATTACTCGAGTGCTGATTCAAAGAAACGAACAGGCATTGAACTCAGTGAAAGAGGCCGACTTTTCAAGCAAAAGATAATGGAGGGTGTGGACTTTGCTGAAAAACAGAATGGATTTCCTTTTCTCCCGGTAACACACATACCTAATAATGACACAGTCTTTGCCGAGGCAAGTGCCATTGTTTCATTTTTGAAAGAGGTCAAGCCTTGGCTTTTGACACCCCAGTTGGTAACGTCATATTTGAGCACGTGTATTCGTTTGGGCTCAATGGAGAGTTTCAAAAGTCAATATGAAGGTCTTACGAAATTGGAAGTCTCTGGCATCCCCAGATCAGAGACTGTTCCTGTATCAAGTGTTGGTCATTTGGAAATCAACCAATACAAAATTGCAAGGGATACTCCCATTTATATTGTTGCATTAAAGGCAGCTGCAAAATTCAAAGATTATGATTTCGCAAAGGAGATTCTTGAAGAGCGTGGAAAGTACAGAAAATCGGATGCGTTTCAAAAAATGTCACGCAAGGCTCAGCACCTGACAGACTTTGACTTTGCCCGAGCATTAGTAGAGTGCTTTAAAGATCTACAGATGTTCAAAGATGCGTTGTCGGTGGTTCTTCTGTCAGAAGACAGGTTTTCTTGGAGCTGGAGAGAATTGGGTGGTTTGGTGGGTGCTGTATTGAAAGTTGAAGACTTACAAATGGCAGAGGAGATAAAACGCGTAATTAGAAGCAGTAAGAATAGACGCTAGGTCTAGCATGTAAATAGGATTCATGTAGCAATTTCATAGAATGATTCTCAGAGAGATAAAGACGGAACTGCTTGTTTTCAACTTCCCTCCCCACATCAGTACTGGAGTAGCCTAAAAAAAAAGAAAAAAAAAAAAGATCAATTTATTCTTCATCTCTATTTGCACCGTATGAGCAACTCATTTCTTCTCAAGTGTTCAGTCATTTGCAATTTGCAATATAATGTGTTCTTTAACTATCCATGTTCTCCTCAGATAGTTTAAGTACATCCTATCCTGTCAACGACTGGTCCAGTCAAAGTTCGCTTGATCTGATTGTTTCAAAGTCTTGTAAAATTGAAAACGTAATCTTTCACAGCGTCTTGGCTTCAGGGAAACAGCTCTTAATCTCCCAGGAATCAAAGAGCCTCACATCGCTACTCAAATATACGCAGATACCCACGTCAATGATGTCCTCACAATAAATCAGATGTGGCACAATCGAATTGAAGCTAGAGTGCCTATGGTATTGGAATGTATATGATACAAAAGTTCACGTCTTGACTTTTGCCAGGGACTTCGAGAGCTTTGATTTGAAGCCGTGTTTAATGAAAGACAGGAAATGTAGTTCCAAAAGAAACTGTAAGAATACACTCAAAAGCCACCATATCATATTCAAACACCTTTTGAATTCTTATCTGTATACAACCCATTCTCGGTGCTGTAGTGCATCAATTGCTCTGCCGCAATCATCTTTCTTTTGCCATTCCATTCATTACTATGAGTTCAACCTCGTGATTTCATCTTTTATAGCGTTTTGAAAATTCAACTTCTGCGATGACTGTAGAACCAGATCACTCAAATATTGTTCAAAATCTTTTTGTGTCCAACCGGCATTATCAGGCTTGTTTTTAACATAACTCTTCATCAATTTGTGCCACTTGACTTTCTCCAATGACTTTGTATGTTTCTTTTCTAGCTTCCTCAAAAGCCAAAGCTTTGTCTCGTTGCTCATTCTTGGCAACTCGATGCGGTTCTGGTTCTCGTTCAATTTGGTCCATTTGTAACGACACTGAATACGTGAACGCGATCCGTTCATCTGCTCGCTCACTACTGTCCAGTTTATCTTTGATGCATCAACATCCTTGCCTTCTTTGGACCTCAAGCTATGCAACATTTCGTTAACAACGCTTACCAAATTGGTCTCTTCCTCTGGTGTCCATTTTTGCAATGCACGTCGTGGCCCACATTTGATATAGTTCCGCCATCTATCTCGACAATCCTCTGGCATTCTTCCCAAAATCTCGCCAATTGTTTTCCACTGACCTTCACGTGTAATAGCCAAAGTTTTCAATTTATCATCATCTTCAGAATTCCATTTTGCTCTTACATCAAAAATGTGATAACGTCTTCTGATATGTTTGTAAATACTGGACTGTGTCCTATATGGAATCGCCTTGCAAACTTTTTTCCAAAACTTATCCTTGGTACGATCATTTGTCCATATTCTGTTGCACAAGTCATCTCTATTCCATTTCTTGAAATGACAAAACCCTGCTAAGTAGTAGTCAATTATTGCATCTTCCTCATCCGTGAATGGGCGTGGTTTTCCACGTAACCCTTCAGGTACATTCTTGGTAAACCATTCATTTGCCTTCTGAGAGGTCGCTATAATCAAGTCATCGATATCGTGGATATTATCATAATTGTGATGAGGAAGTTCTGGAGGCCCCACTTGACTTGGTTTCTTGTGTACATATTTCTGGTAGCTTGAAAGCTGGCTTCCTTGCTCTTCGGTTCCACTAGCAGCTGTAGACGGTTGCGTACCTAGTGGATCATCGACACAGGCTAAATCTTGGCCTGAGGACATCATCAACAGCGTATCTTCTTCCACCATCGCATTTGCTGCTGCGAGTACCCTCGCTTGCTGTTCTTCATTTAGTTCACCTGGTTCGTTGTAATTGTTCTTGCTATCGGATCCATTTTGGTTAGCATCAAATTTGGTCGTATCATCAGCATTATGAGTACCCACGAGAATCATCGCGTGGTTTTTTTCTAATTCCAGCTTTGCGCTACTGAGCTGCTGGACTTTAGCTTCACTATAATCTGGTCCCACACTGCCTAAAGTTTTTCCGACCTTTCTTTTCTTTCTAGCTGACAGTCCGCTTTTTGATGGTTCGTCCTTCAGGACTGGCCCGTCATGAGTGAAACTCACAAGTAAATCCTCTCTATGTTCACCATCAGTGTGGTTCCCTTGATCAACACTCTTTTGTAAATTCAGAGAGTGGCGTTTCACAGTTTTTCGATCTGTCATCACTATAATGCAAACCTCTCTTTTTCTTGTTTGGTATTTAAAGTACTTTACCCGGCTGCAGATCCGTACTATTTTTTTCTTTCTGTTTTCGCTTTTTTTCATTTGTGTTAAGTGTGAACTAGCAAGGCTCGCGCCTCTAAGCCTGACTCACTCTAACTCAACCACAATTGAATTAACTACATATGATGCTGCAATGGCGAGCTATATATCCCACTACTTACCGAGTTTCAAGACGCCATTGAATTTTGAAGGTACATCTCAGGATGTCGAGACGTTAAACTCAGGAGAACCTGGCCACGTCCAATATATTGCCATCATTGAAACCAATAACGATGCACAGGGTACAAAGGAGGAGCTGGACTCTAAATTGAACAAAAGATTGATCACGTTTGCACACAGTGATACTAAAGTTGAGATTAGTTCCAATGTCAAGATACGATTAGCCGGGCTATTGCAAGGGGTGTATGCTTTTTCCCTGGAATTTGTCACATCCCACAATGGTGCAAAGAATATAAGGAAACCAATGGTTATAAGTTCAAAAGGTGAGAGCTTTGTGGTGGTCCAAATTGAGGAGTCATTTACTCTTGTATGCTCCATAGCATCTGATGACAAAATCGTGATTAAGCAATTACAGTATATACTAAAGCAGCAACATCGGTTTTTTGTTTTATTTCACAAATCTTTGGGTACTATAAAAAAAGAAACCGGGGTTGATCTGTTGCGGAATCTACTAACTCAATGGTGGAGTAATTTCGTCTTTAAGTACAATGAGAAACTGAGTACCAGCGAGATCAAATGGCCAAATAGTCTCAACTATACGGGATTCAATAGCTTTATTCTGGTAGGTTACAAAAAGTCATCCACTTCTTTGCCAAATAAAGTCAAGGATGAGTTTAGAAAGTTGATTTTAGAAGAGGAGTTGTTACCACATGGCCTTGTCATTAGTAGTTTAACACCCACTATTGCAAAGAAGATGGGTCTCATTCACGCACAGCCAATGACAGATAAATTGGAACCTCAGTCGTTGGTGGATCTTCACAACTGGATGGAATTTGACTGCGCAATGCATGCCAGCGACAAGGAACGTACTTGCCCTGGTGAAAGTGAAATCAGAACGGGAGAAGATGCGACTAGCTTTCTAAATCCAGTGACTTTGACCAACAATCTAGTGGTTCTGCCGTGGAATAAAATGTCTGATCTCATTCGTGGTGGTAGTGCGACAGATACGACTAGTGTATACGAGGATTCGCTGCAACACGATCCCAATACTTCCGAATCATGGCTTTCCCGTACCGTTTTTGGGAACTCAAGGGAGAGTAACGTTTCTGCGGGACATTCACGGGAGCTGATTGACGCGCAAGAGTCGGTAAACCTGCGTGAGCATCAGTTTGATCATTTCTTGTACGGTATTCAACGGGATCATTCGATTTCAAGAAAGCTCGTTTACCTCCCAACAAAGGACAGCTGTCTAAGTACGCGTGAGGAAGAACCATCAAATGAGTTGGAGTACCAACTAGTTACGTATTGCCATGACGATATTTTCATCACTTTAATTTACGACTCGCTGGAAACATCACATCTCGATGATGCTGGCTTTTATCGGCATTTAACGTGTACAATATTTGAACCACTACACGAGGAAATTACACAATTTCAAACATCAACTTTAGGAACTAGCACGAATTCGGTAACCACATTAAACTTGACCAACATTGATAGCAATTTCTTGTACAGTGTGTCTGATTTCAAACGTATGAACTATGCATCATCCATCCCCTTGATTCTTGATCAAACACACGAGAAGTTTCCCACTATCGTCAATATTCATGATCAATTAATCAAAATTTGCGAAAATTTTGATTTTACAGCCCATGAATTTTATCATAAATTCACCTTGGGAAGCAAACATGATTGGATGAGTTATATTATCAAGTATGACAATAAATTGATTATCGTTATCAAAAATAACAATAAGACCACTAGTGGCGGTGGCGGAGGTGGTGTAGTTGTGCCACCTGAAGAAAGAAACATGGTGAATCAAATTACTGGTCTTGTGTCTGACTATGCAAGTTTAGGATTTTTGGAAAATCTAGGTGATGACGTCAAGTATTGGTTGGGGCAAGTGATTAATACAGAGTAAATAGAAAATGCTAAAGTGGAGACTTTTGCAAGTGTAAAGGTGGTTTCATATCGATAGATGTAAGTACTTTTTAAAGCATTTGGTAGCCTCTCAACTACATGGTTTCAAAAATGAAGTATTGGAATACAAATCAAAGCCTAAACATTTTGACCCCAGTTCCAACACCTGAATGATTACTATAACTTCACGAGAGTTACTTAACAATTGTCCTAGCCTGGTACTAGATAAACTAAAGCAATATGAATCTGACACACGAGAAACTCAGGTTGACAATCACGATGTACTGTCGTCACCATCAGTGCCTTCATTATCGTTAAATCAGTTAATACATTCTACGCTAACTACTGCAGTACAATCCCCTCAACAACAACAACCAGTACCCCCACAAGGAAGCATTAGTATCAATATCAGCGATGTGATACTAGATGTTGAAAACCTACCGCAAATGTTTCAAGACGAACAAACAACAACTAGCTATGATTCGAATAAGGAGATGGATTTGGTTGGGGACGACGAGGTAGACCCTAAAGTGGAGGAGTACCTAAGATTCAAGAGAGATCATCAATTAAAATTTCTCAAGGAGGTGAAGATGAAGGGATTGGTGTTGAAGGGAAGTAGTGGTAAGGGTGGAGGAGGAGTTGATCAAACGCAAACCAACAAGTTTATGAATTATTGATAATGCTACATAGAGTAGAAAGTCTCTTATAAATAAGCTCCATTAAATAATTGAAAATTTCTTATACAATCTAGTTTCGAAATCTACTTCATTTTAACAAAGACACCCTCATCCAAGTTCATTGTCAAATGAACACATTTCTTTGGTGGATAGGTATCGTCTTGGGATTCCAAAGTTGGAAACATTTGCACCAATCTAGCAACAACATAACTAGCTTCAGTTAAAGCAAATTGTTGTCCTAAACAGATACGTGGACCACCATTGAATGGCAAATATGCCCAACCCAATCTCTTGATATTTTCCCATCTTTCTGGTTTAAACTCCTTCGAATCTTTTCCATAGTACTCCTCCAATCTATGGGTTTTGTAAACGGTGTATGCAACGGTTGATCCCTTAGGAACAAAGATTGGTTTGGTACCATCAGCACCACCACCACGAGGTAATGTAGTGTCTCTAGTGGCTGTTCTGAAGTTGACAGGAACGGATGGATACAATCTGAGGGTTTCATTAAGTACTGCTTTCAAGTATTCACATTTCTTTAAAGTTTCAAAAGTTATCGATTCAACTCTTGCATCTTCACCGTCGCCAAAGTTTTCAACAATTTCTTGTCTCAATTTTTGCCAAACTTGAGGGTTTCTTGCCAATTCATACATGGTGAATGACAACAATCCAGCTGTAGTGTCTCTACCTGCAACCATAATATTTAATAACTGATCTTGCAAAACTTGTGGGTTCTTGGTTTGTTTAACCAATTCATAGAGGAAAATGTAACCATCCTTCGATTTCTCTTCCAATTCTTCTGGGGTAAAATTAAGGGCCTTGTTGACAAAATATTGAGCCAAATGTTGCACCTTTTTGTTGCAGTCTCTGAATTCCTTGGGGTTAATGAGGAAATAAAACATTTGCAAATACGTTCTAGTAGCAAGGTACTTCTGAGACTTGTTGAATGCGTCAGCAAAATGTTCTCTTCCAGGAATGTCATTTGGTGGAGCAATACCTAATTTGTCATCATACAAAGAATGGACTGATTCTCCAAATAAAAACTCAGTAGCAGTGTCAACTGTAAACTTGAAAAACAATTCTTGCAAGTCAAAAGTTTGGAAATTGGTAGATTTAATGTGTTTGGCAAGAATTTGCAAATGTGGTTCCAAAGACTTGACGTGGGCAATTTGTTCTCTAGCAAACTGTGGACGCAACATTGCTCGAGAATCTTTCCATCCATTACCATCCAAAGTAAAAATTCCATCTCCCAAAAGTGGAGCAAAGTGAGCATGTCTTGTACCTAATGAAAAATCATTAAATTGAGTGGCCAATACTGCCTTGATATTTTCAGGATCGACAGTCAACACAATTTTTAATAAACCAGTAACATTCAAGTACATTGAGTGGTTTGGGTACTCGTCAAATTGTTCATCACCCCAATCAACTAATCTACCTTGATTCTTCTTTTTGACCGCTTCAATCAAAGCAAATACACCAGTGAATCCAGCTTTACGGAATTTTGGTGGATCTTGACAACCCAATTTCCAACCAACATAAGCATTTCTTATGTTTAATAATGGGATATAAGTTAATAAAATGATAAATACAATACTGTACCATTTGGTCAAGTATGGGAGTAGTTTTTCACCAAAGTCTGATGCTTGGTCTAGTATGGAAGACATTGTTGTATAGTAAAAGTGTATTTTAGTATGTGTGTGTGTGTGTGTGTATGTGTGTACAATATGTGTGTCTATCAATGACTTGTAAAATGAATATAGTGAGAGTATAAGCTTAGTACTAATAGTATGTGTGAAGAGGGAAATAAAGAAATGGGGTAAGTCATTGGTATATATATATATCAGACCCTAAACTTAGTCTGTGATAATTTTGTTGGCTCTTCAATTGTTATAATTGTTATTGTTGTTATTATTGTGTTTAATTATTTAGTTAGCGGAATATTAGTTGCTACCATCGGAGATTACCTACTTTATCGTGCACTTTTGACCAAAAAAATTAAAACTACTTAATATAGCAATATCTTAATACACAAAAAAAAAGAATAATAACTGTTGTAAGTGGGGTAGAGGTTCCAGAATTTTATTATACTCAATGATGATATCATGTCAAGTGTAAACACCATCGTATCTAGCATCGCTATTACCTCGATAAGTTGAATCAGAGAGGAAGAGTTACAGTGGACTAGTTTTTAAACGAGTCAGGTTAAATGGATTGAAAATGGGTGGGGTAGCAAACATTTTATTCGAATGACGTAAAAAATTTTTGGGTTAATGGTTATATCGATATACCCCACACAAACACAAATGAAGATACACAAACTATTCCATTCAACTGTTCTTTCTTCCTTTGCTAGTGTGATGTAGTTATGTATTGATTTGGTTTAAGGGTCATCTTCCCTACTTTGTCATCACGTGCATGGGCTATACGCCTCTTCCCTTTTGCTTTATTCCTCATCATTGCATTGAACATGTACTAAAGTTCGTGCAGTTTTATACTTTGTGAAACATCTACAGAATTTTCACATTCACTATGACTCTCTTGTCACGCTCTATTACTGCTTGTAATCAATACTAAAAGATATGTCGTACCATCCTCAGCATGTGATTCAAAGCTTTCATTATGGTGCTTGTCCAATACAATTGATGATGATAAATAAAGAAAACGATAAAACGGATTTAATGCATAAAGGGTAATAACAACAATAATAATATGACAGAATAATTTTTTTTCTTGCTACTGTTGTATACGTTAAATCCGAAACTTGCATTCCATTATTACACAAAAATCAACTCCGATATCTACCAGTTCAGCGGAATTAACCAAAATACACGCTTAAGTTGCATCGTCACCTGGAGTGTGACATTGTTGATTGGTACAAAGTACCCCTTACTCTCATATATTTTGCACCTCAAAACGATGCAGAAACTAATCGTTACTCTGAAAGCTGTTGCTTTTCATTTAATTCAGAAAAAGAAGAGTATCTCAACTCCTAGTTACTAAGAGAAAGCTATCTAGCATTAACTATATTGAAAAAGTCTCATGATAATATAAACGGTTTCTACTATTGTATTGTCTCCCACTTTCATACGTTTGGTTCTTACCAAACCGTTTTTTACAAATAAAACACATGTGAAAAGATGGCAATTCGGAGAATAACAATGAAAAGGGACTCGGTCTAGTCCATTTGCAAGAATTTTCCCTACAATCTCATCAACACACTGTTGTCGTGGATATGTAGTTCATCAACATACAAACTTTTGCATGGATTTGCAACCCAAAAAAATACAAAAATAATTGACCTTGAAGTCTCTCATCCACAAACTTTTGCACGGATTTGCAACCCAAAAAAATACAAAAATAATTGACCTTGAAGTCTCTCATCCACAAACTTTTGCACGGATTTGCAACCCAAAAAAATACAAAAATAATTGACCTTGAAGTCTCTCATCCACAAACTTTTGCACGGATTTGCAACCCAAAAAAATACAAAAATAATTGACCTTGAAGTCTCTCATCCACAAACTTTTGCACGGATTTGCAACCCAAAAAAATACAAAAATAATTGACCTTGAAGTCTCTCATCCACAAACTTTACACCGCCGTTGCCTTTCGCTAGACATATGCTTTTACTAAATGAGCTTTACTTAGTCAACCACATGTCGCAACTCAGGTAACAAAATAGAAAAACCACTAGTAAATATAAAAAAGTTGATAATTAAGCACTGTTTGCGAAATACCATTCCAACTTCGCGTTATGCTCAAACATATGATCTTACCACACCATCACAGCCTACCTCGAAAAAAGCAATAAAAAAAAAATATTTTGATATGCCTTCAAAATTTATGTTTGGACGAGATGAGAGTCGAACTCATGACCTTCTGCTTGCAAGGCAGACGCGCTACCAACTACGCCACACGCCCATTTTACAAGCTATTGTGAATGCATGAAATTACATGTCACTTAACATTAATCACGTGCTTTTGGGATGATATTCATAGCGTTGACAGTTGGTCAAATTTGGCAAACCCCCTATCACGACAGTTCAGCAATCCCCATAGTCACTCACTAATTGATTAGACGATAGAATTCATAACAGTCAAATAAACACCTGGTGTTTAGCAATGGAACTTCGTTGTTATTAAAAGGAGCTAAAAGGTAAAGTAGAAAGGACCGTTAGTGTTTATCATCCAGCCTAATAAAGCTCTGTGGAGTTACCGCTTATGGATTATCAACTAGAATAGAAAATAACGAACAAACGTTTGTACATGTCAACTAGCAGTTTATCCTAAAGAAGGAATTGGAGATTGGGTTTGGTTGGCTTTTCACTGGAGTGACAAGAAAGACCGAGATTGTGCTCTTTGATTCCCTTAGGGGATATCTGAATATAAAAAAGCACTTGTTTGGTTCCATTATTATGTACTAAACACCGATTGAAACGTATCAACAAACTTGAAAAGATAGGTTCAGACAATATCGTTGGCTCTTGCTCATGATGGCAACGCCTGCACAAATGTTTATCTTATTGTTAACTAAGTTATTTCACTTAACTAGAAACCTATTCACACCTAGATAATCCAAAGATTGCTACATATTTATAAACCGACTCTCTTTAATGGTCTCCACTCTTATGTGTTAGTCACGCAAGTTATACATCCCCTCACTTACATGTGTTAATCTCGCAAATAACACAACGCTACACACAAGACGTCACTATTCGCACATATGACCTCCCTACACACAAGACGTCTGCACACATACATACAACCTCACTAGACTCCACACTCTTATCACAACAACACCTAACAACACACAACACGTCATCATACACACACATATAACACATTTTAGCTCCCCATGCTTTTATTACAACATATCTGGTACAGTCCAATTACCTTTGGCTACTCTTTTAAATCATAACCAAAAAGGGTACCATCGTCATATAATATATGAAGCAAAAACGACGGACTGTTCTTCTCACCTCCAACAATGCCACAATCGCAATCCCCATTATTGGCACCTTCTTGACTACCTTTTTCTCGTACACTCAATCCAACAATGCTTCTATAATCACCAGTTTCAGCAACTGCCATCCTAAAAGCATTGGGGAAAACATGTTCTTGCCTCATTCCATATACCCCTCTGTATGTGCATAATCTCATAATCGTCACCATACCTTGCTGGGAAACGGCAATAAAGCATGACAATTCTGGTATCACAGCTGAAATAGAAAGTCTATTTGAATAACAACTATCTTGCTTCCGCCCCAAATCCAAGTTGAACAACGGATTAGTAGCGCAAGGACAATACAAGGATGGATATTTGAACAACGCAGCTTTCTTTGATGTAGTCACAACCAAGAAATCGTCAACAAGGTTTCGCCTCTTTTCGTAAAGTATAAAGTCTCTGTGAATTCGTTTATATTCATCACTGATGTTTGTCATTTTAGCAACTGGCGGGATCCGAATAGTAGGATCTGCAACACCATTGAAATCTATAGACTCTGATTTGTAAAATTGGTACTTTGCAGCAACACCAAGACTTGTTTGATTACCAATGATCCCATCACTCTCACTGTCATCAATTCTCTCCTCGTGTGACTTGTGACCACGTTTCCCTTTCAAGATTGCACTTTCTGCTATAATTCGTGATTGCTCCTTTTCATCGTCAATTTCGCAATCACCGAAAACCGATTGCAATGACCCAACCGGTAGAAACCAATTGTGATGGAAAGGTTGGACCGTCCAGCAATCCTCGTTCAAAACACAACGTGACACAATCAAAGGCTCTTGAAAGCAAACTCTTTTGAAGACGTTATTCCCGCGACTGATCAAATCATCGTATAGATCATGATTCCGGTGACGACGATACACATCGTCATCTCCGTTACCATACTCCAAGGACTCAATCAAGGGATCTGTGTAGTATACCCTTCCATTTGTGAAAAAATCCAAAGCTGACTTGTCCAATGGTCCCGCATTGAGTACAAAATGGAACTCAAAAATTATTAGTTCTCCAGAAATGGAGGCACAAGCAACGTGGATGGTTTCCTCCGTGTACTTTACTATGGATACACTGGGAACATTATGTAACACTTGTTGTGATTTTACATGATAAAACCTCCCGTCCAACTCATGATAGAACAACAAAACAACACTTTGCGAGTTGTCTGAAGCAACAATGATGTTTTCCCTTATATCAAGTCCCCATACTGAAGCACTTAACCTCAACTTGAAATCTGGTGATATAGCTAAATTTCTGAAATCGTCTCTCTCTCCTGAAGGATCAAGTGGTTTCATTTGTTCAATAAATCGTTCGGCAAACCATATTAACAAACGTCCATCGTCAACACATGCGCAAACAACAGTCTTGCCAAGGAACTGACAACTTCTGATAAAATTTATACCATGTGGGAAATGCGGCCACGTGGAAACTACTTGGTCCGTAGTTGACGAAAATGAAGGTTTGGTGTCAAATCGTAAACGAGGTTTTCCATTTGGCAAATTTTTTATTGGATCAAAGTCATATATATTTAGCCAAGACCCAACACCAATAACAAGGTAATCACTGTCTTGGGAAAATATGCAACTTAAATTATTCCTATACCTCATACAGTCTTTCATTGGGGTCAATGTTGTTTCTCCGATTGCCCTTAATTTCAATCCATTGTGAAACTTTTCTGCTGGAGCTTGTTGTAGTAGAAACTCGTTTCGATCACGTTCAATTTTAACCTGATAGCTGCTGTCCCTGTCAAGTTTGCGTACTGGCGGGGAGTAAATAAAGTTTGCTTTATCATGTAAGATAGGATATTTGAATTTCACACTTGACAGGGGTTTCTCTGTATACTTGTAGTTGCGATCAATTTGACCAAGACGAGATATGGTAGATCTACTTATACCAGAGGAGGTGAAGTTAATGGCATTAAAATGCAGATCGAAATCCTCCAGAATTTCATCTTCATGTATCCTCAATCTTTGCTCCGGGTTGCTAACTTCACCCACGTTTGTTCCCACTCCGAACCGACTTGCGAAATCTTCTGTTTCCATACTTGCCATAGGATGTTCCACTAAAGTGTCATGATTTGCAAGTTGCGGAAGAATTACCAGTACATACCCATCTCCATTGTCTGAACGATCATCAGTTCGATTTTCCTCACTCCACATTCCCACTGTATCAAATCCATCTTCAGATTCCGGGTTAAATCCATCTTCAGATTCCGTGTTAAATCCATCTGCTTGAACTTCGTTGTCATTGGAAATATTCTGAATCATCTCGCCTTCATCCATGTATTCGTCTTCGGACAGGTCAAAAGTGTCCCTTCCCTGAGGTCTGTACCTCACATGATCATATCTTGTTGTGTTTTGTTGACTAATCAATGATCGCTGGACACCTCGTACTGCAAGAAATTCCTCGAATCCATCCATTTGGGTGGCGAATAGTTCGAGAAGTGATTGTGCCAGCTTCAAATCGTAGTAAAACCGTTAATATTGTATACGTAATTTGTTCTGTGACGTAGTCTACTACAAATAACCCGATCTAATCATTCACTTTTGGTGTCGGTTGCGCTTTGTAACGTTGTCTAGACGACGCTACCAAAAGTATTTCGGTTAGATAAAACACCAAAATTGCAAGTCATTCCAACAGAGCTGCTCCATATTTGTAGAGAAAAAGCAGTTTCAAGACAAAAAAAAAGTAAAGACGGAGGTACCAAATAATCCTGAACTGGTGGAAAAAGCACGTCTCTCGTGCATAAAAGATTGAACAAATATTTGATCAGTAAGCAAGCCCTCATTTGCAGTTCCATTGTTATTGATACCTTTCACTGGAATGATAACCTCTCATCTCAAACAGCATGGGATGAACCTCGTTTTGTACACGAGAGGCGCATCAGTACGGTGCTATGAATTGTTCAGTCAGTGCAAGATGCAACCACAGTTTTTTACATGCAACGAGTGTTAAAAACCCACCAGATCGGAGAAATTGAAAAGAATTTCTAATAACTTTTACATAACATCTATAGCAAAAGCTTAAACAACGAAACCACCAGCAAGTGCAACTATAACTGCAACCACCAACCCCATTTGACATCCATAGACCTTGACAATGGTGCACCACGCTGACTATACCAACTTTTCGAATTCGTCTTCATCCAGTTCTAAACGAGAAACGCTTCAACAGGTTCTTGATGCATATACTGCTCTCGAAACTCCGTACTTGATCTCCAACTTATCTAACTGCGCATCACTCTTATGGCATGCATATCATTCACTTGGTATTAATGTGAACTGGTCTGGGTTCTACATTGATCATCAATATCAAATCAGCAATGTCAAAATCGGCAACGACCATAACTCCATTGAAACTGAAGGTACGTCTTCCACCCCAAAGCTACTCATTCTAGGTCCATTTCATGGAAAAGTTGCATGCCAATCAATACAGTGGGGTAAGGGGGTTTGCGGAACTGCGGCATCGACAGCTGAAACTCAAGTTGTACCTAATATTGATGAGTTCCCTGGTCATATAGCATGCGATGGTGAAACAAAGTCAGAGATTGTTGTACCTATCAAAGTCAACATGCCTGAGTCTGTTGAGAAGACGCTGTCGTCAGTGGTGGTGGGAGTCATTGATTTGGATTGCTTGGATCTTAACGGGTTTGACGACATTGATAAAGAGTATTTAGAACAATTGGCCAAATTACTAAGCAAGAGTTTCTAATGGAAGGACATTGCTGAAATGGCCCTATGTTTCAGCATGATTCGTACGGTAATCTTGTAATGGAATAATACATATATTAATAGACTAGGTAGATTATATAAAAAAAAAAATAATGCCAAATTAGCTATTTATAGGTAAGTATACACGTGTGAATATCTTCCACACTTTAAAGCTCATTGCGGAAGGTGTTATAAATACAATTGAAAAAGTGTCAGAGCGATGGACTAGACACAACAACAACAACAACAACACCCTCACCACTTCTATTCAGTTGCTTCAGCTCTCCTTTGCTCTTCCCTTTCCAAATTGTGATACAACAACAGTTTAGCTTTTTCCACGGCTTGTTGGGTACCAGTTATAGTGAATACTCGCTCATCTGAACCTTCAACAGCTTCGCCAATTCCAATCATGGCTCCACTGACTTTCCTCACCCCTTGGATTCTTGATCCATTCTTGCCGATTAAAGCTCCAACCATATCATTAGGGAAGCTGATCGTTGCAGTAGACTTTCTTGTTGACTGACGACTCTTGGGAACGTAGTAGGTAGTGGTGCCAACGCTCGATGAGAAATCTTCAATTAAGCAACGTGAAATAATTCTCAATGCGTCATACAAGTCATCCACCGTTCCTTGCAATTCCACTAATCTTTCGTTAGACCCAGGTAAAAACGATTTAGAAGCAATCATGGAAATACCGAAATTGTGTTGAATTTGTTGAATTCTTGCACCCTTGGCACCAATTAATGTGCCCATTTGACTATTAGGGATCAATAATCTTAAAATTGTTGTCTCATGTTCAACACACGGAGTCGAGCTCAATTGTTTTAATGGAAAATAGTTGTAAGTTTCAATTGATGATCCAAGTAATGCTTGAGCAAAATAACTCAAAGCCTTGGCACAATCGTCCAATTTACCGGAAACAGTCAAGATACGCTCGTGGGTACCAGCAATCAATCGAGAAATTCCTGCTTTGGTGTTTGTTTCTTCTCTAATTGAATCAATAACTTTCCCATTTTGTCCAATCAAACAACCAGCTTCTTTGGCTGATACCAAAACACGGTAATTTATCAATGCATCGGCGTTGGTGTTGTCATCCAATGAGGGTAATGAAGTAGAATGATCATACCCATCATCATGGTCGTGATGTTCCTGTGATGAAGCAGCATCGGTGGCGGCGACATGGTCAGAACTTGCAGCATGAGCTTCAGTACTATTGACAGAGACAGCAGCAGCTGTGTTGGCATTGGTATTGCCAGTATTGTTTGTATTGCTTCCTGTAGATGCAATAGCATGACCCTCAGGATGTGATTGGGTTTCAGTGGCGGACTGGTTACCAGTTAACTTGGGTTCGTTTTCAGAAGTGAAATTGGTGTCAAACAATGATTCCGTCATAGTGCTTGGAGATGTCGATAAAAGTTAAAGATTGGGGATAAGTTTTAATTTGGTGACCTTGAAAATGCGGTGAAGATTTTTATTTTTTGTATGTGTATGTGTGTGTGGGGGGGGGGGGAAGTGAAAGAGTCAACTGTGTTATTGGTTGTGGAAGATCAAATTGATCAATGATTGGATGGTGAAGAATGTGATTGGAGATGTATTTGGATAAGATGGATGTCCCAGGTTTATGATAACTCGATATCCTTCTTTGGCTTTGACTAAGATTCGACAAGTGTTTGTTGGTGATTTTTCTCTTCAAATTTTTTTTTTTTTCGCCAACACTTTTTCTCTCTTTGATGAGTGTCGTGTAAAAGTAAAGAGCGACACAATCATTTGGTTGTGTTTTGCACGACCAGTGGTGGTGGTTGCAAAAGAGCTTCATTTTGGAAAAGAGAGGTAAAACTATGTACACATTCTTGTCTCTAAAGAATTGGGTGTTACATTTTGGTTATTTCATTTGGCAAAACAAGTACAAAGCAATACAAGAAGCTCCAAGTTTATTGCATCAGACAACGAAAATTGCTATCCAATCATCATTTCACTTGCTCTTTATTTTTGAAGTAGTAATATTTCTTTGTCTTTTTCTTCTTCTTCGTTTTGGTTTCTCGATTAGCCATCATTTGTTCAATAAAGTTCATGGTTTCCTCATCAGAGCTTTCGTGCTCTGATCTCAACACATGGTTCCATTCTCGGCCTTCTGAGCCTACAATATCTCGATCTTCAACAATGCCAACTACTTTGGCTTCCTGTGGTTTATTACTCTTTCTTTCATTTTGGACAATGCTATCAGCACGTTTTTCACCTTCACGAGCTGGAACATCAACAGTCATACCTGCTAATTCCTTTCCATTGGTGCCAGCTAACTCTTCTTCACTTCCGACATATACGTAATCACCATTAGTGGATTCAGTATCTTCCTTGGCATCGGGATGGCATTCGCCACTTCGGAGTTTAATCTCACTAACTTTCTCAACATTTAATTTAAGTGGTGTCTGGACAGCTTCGTCAACGTCTTTATTACCTTTTACCAATGTGTAACCGTTACCAACCTTGTTCAAATACAAGTTACTGGATACGATGTTGTCAAGAATTCTGTCAATGGTTTCATCAAAATTGTCATCAAAATTGCCATCTTCTTCCTCTTGGCAGATACCGTGGCATTCATCATCACTTTCCAAATGTTTTAGACACTCATTTACCCCACAAATGGAATCGTCTCCAACTAGTAAAACCTGTGTGCACATAGGAAACAAACAACAGTATAACATCAAGTGAAATTCCTTATTACGGATACGTAAAGGCAGCCGTCTTATTCCAACACCATTACAATATATTATCCTATTCTTTATCTGACGGTCTTTATTTCGTTTGTATTTGAAGTATGCAACTTTCAATTTGAATTCAATGGGTATTATGCACTGATAGATTATGTCGAAATCAATGCGAATGGGATTATTAGGATACACGATTACCAATTGAGGTTGGCGGAAATAACTGAAACACATGGTTGAAGAAGATGTTTTGGCACGGAGAAAGACTGAATTGATTTAAAAAGAGTGGGATAGGTCAATTACTTCAGAAATTTTTACAACCAAAAATTTTTGGCAGCACAATTGTATGTATCAACATTCGAAATACGAGGGAGTCCTTGACTTTAGATATTCAAGTGACCTTCTTTGTTCAGCTAGATTCCGTGTCGTTGCCACCGCTTCTGTGTAGCTAATCACTTTTTATTACAGAAAGCTAGCACTGATCCTCTTGTGATGTAAGATACTTTATACAACGATTCTTGGAGTAAAGAAGCTGTGGGTTAAATTTGATGCAATAAAGTTTGTTTGAGTGCATTCTATGTTGTATTGAGCCCCCCCACTCCTTCTAATCGGTTATTGTATTTCGAAACTACTGATGGAACGGTTGATTGAAGCGCATCTACTTTAATTGAAAAGTCCGAATCAATATATCAGAGAGAAGAAGCCACTGGTTGGTGTCAATAGCAGCTTTTGATGTAACCTGAAATTGTGGCGACAACTACCATTGGTTTATCGCCTTAAAATAACCGTTCAATTAGCATGAGCTATAATCAGCAACAAGAAATGAGCTCAAAAGCATTCTAATACTATCCTTTAAGAATATATGGTTCCTCTCCAATCTCTTCAATCCGAGTAGCATACAACTTCGAAATATCGGCTTTTGTAAACTATTGACGTTTGCCTTTAAGAAAAAGAAATATGAGAAAAAGCCAATCTGCAGTAGAGGGTATAACAATAAATTGATGTATACTGATTCTAAAGTCCAAGGTATGATTTCTTCTAATTCATCTCAAGAATCTGTTTTAATGGTGTTGCAATTCCATTGGCTAACAGGAAGCAAGAAAAGCGGGAACGACACAATTCGAAAATCTTGTGAACAATCTTTATTCAAAAATATTATGGCAAAAGCCACCTCACCAAAAGCGTCACAAGAAAACTTCAGACCCATAATGCAACCAACAAAGAACATTCTTTGATGGTTACGTTGAAAAGACCATATCCTCTTGGCAAGAGGTGGTTCTTGTGAACTTTGCAAATTAAAAGTGTTACATAGGGCGCAAAAACTCAAAAGCACTTCCAAGATTCGCCAAAACTAATCTATAAAGTGACAATTAAAGATCGTAAAGAAAGGTAAATCTCCTTCATATTTATATTCGATTTTGCTAACACCAATAATAAAAAAAGAAATCGAGATGGAAACAATTAAAGTTAGTAGAAGTAGTAAGCATCTATTGTATGGGGTAATTGTAAAAATGCATGTGATATTTTTGTTTTGGTTGTGAACAGTCTACAAGTAGAAGAGGTAGGATAAGCGTATTCAAGTGTAATGAGAGAGTTGTTTGTAACAAAGTACCAACAAATTGTGATTGTGTTTTATTTTTGTGTCTAAATTCTTACTTTAAGGGGTGGTGACATAATTTAGAAAAAGTTTAGTTACTGTAGACTCATAAACTAGGGTAATGAACGTGAATGGACTGTAAATTTGGAAGACAAGTTCACATTACTCATGATGGTATACAATATGCAATCAAAGCTTTACAAGTATAATGAGGTGCTTGGGGAGTGTCCATTGAGGGTAGACCACTTTACTCAATTTTGCATTCTCTAATTTTTGTGTTTGTTTCTTTTATGTTTATAGCCTTAAAACGGTTTCCAACGGTTGTCAATTGGAGATTTGTGATTATCGTAAACTTGCCTGACCAATAACTTCATTCTCCCTCTCTTATAGGGGTACCCCTCACTTCTTTCACAGGTAATATTTCTATAATAGGGGCAACTTCTTCCATTCTGATTCAATTTTGCATGACTTTTCTTCCCCACTTTCCCATCGTTGCTAGCAATGACCCCCCGTTTTCTTTCAGTTCTAGAAGCTTTGGTGTTTATCCCTACAATGAAAAGCTATGCAACTATTCAGTTAGTACTTGTTGCACACCTTGTCCACACAAATGAGGTATCATTTTGCACGTGTAGTACACTTGAGTTATTTTAGCTTTGTGACAACAGCAGTACAGAAAGACAGGAAATTGTTTTGTATTGCTTGCAAAGTTTAGAAACTCGTTCCTTTGGATCATATACACTGGAAAGTGGTTTTCAGCCAACTTCGAGTATAGCTTTCAACTTTATTCATTAAACGTTATCAAGTGACCTCTCGCATTAAATTATTAAGTTTAAGATCACACTTTTTCTTTTGTCCGTCCGCCACTAAAAGAGACTCAAAAGCCATAAAACCCTGTGTGGCTGAATCACCAACTACATCCTGTAGTTCATTTAGAAAAAAGCCAATAGTTAGAGAGCAAGAAGAATCGGCAAAGAGATTATCATCTACAACCTGGTCCATTTTCAACACCGAGCTTCCCTAGGAATGTAAAAAAAAAGATGTCAAATCATGAAAACATAAAAAACAAAACTGACAAAGTTACCAGCAGCAACAAAACTGCATCAGCAAACATC
>OGTJ01000174.1_pt1 | contig 30870 bp, 22 predicted proteins | sample 1574611 | NCBI WGS metagenome assembly OGTJ01 (sample SAMN03295858, study PRJEB24534) | human gut metagenome | isolation source: fecal sample 1 from infant 9 | host: Homo sapiens | place: USA: Pittsburgh, PA | collected 2014-07
TTTTTTGTGTTACTTATGGCTCTGTAGCTGTTTAGGAGACGCCGAAACTAAACGATAAGTGAACGACAATTAGTAGCTCCATCGATTGGGGATGTTAACTCGATACACGTGGAGTTGACGTCCTTTGAAGTACCCCGTTGAGCTGTTTTTTGGTGACTGTTTTCTCGTATCAGACTACTCCCTTGATCATGACGTATTATTTGTCGGCGATGGAAGCTACTAGAATTTAGTTTTTTGTGTTATTTACGTCCGGCATGTGATCAATTGGTTGGTCCAATACGCAAAGTGCTGAAAATTTTAGTCCACCTGAAAATGCGCCACACATTACCGGGAGCGAGTTCGTTATGCTTAAAGTCATATGAACGGTACTCTAACTGAAATATGTATAGAATTGACCTTAAATACCAGGTCAGATGTTTCGCTAGTAAAGGCACTGTCACTCGAAAAATAATCGCCTCAAATTGGTTCAGAATTACGATAAAAAAATTGTAAAGACTACTGTAAACACTTTAAGAGGTAAGCTACATGTGCTTCAACAATTGCGATAGTCCTTGAGCATTTCAGCGTAGAACTACAAAAACACACGTTGCAGTATGACGTCTATATATAATCTAATACCTAATACATTCCACGACAACTCCACAGACAGTTTTACAATACTTGTTCCACACTTCCAAATCCGAGGTGCTGCAAGCTCTGACTCCTTCGATGCACATCCTATCCTACCATCACTCAGAGAGTTTGGACAATTCCTTAAGACCCTGACCCGGCACACGCCTCCAATACCTCTTGGATTCACCAAATAACAATTGTCTACTTAATTTCAAAACAGTCAACAACACATCTTTCCTTGGAAAAAATTCTCCAAATACAACTTGAATTACACTGTCTTTTCCTGGTCTCTCCACTTGAAAATTCTTTGTCAAAAAGCACAAGTAAAATATAACCTGACCATAATTATGGAAACCCTCGTGTATTACCAAGTCAATCACATTATTGATGGGTATGAAAATGGTTCTGCTTTGAAATGGCAACATCTTTCGTGACTCAAGTTGAGCTCCAATTCCCTTCATGATCGTCAATGTATCCCGTGGCTCTTGAATGAAATAAAGCAACAAGATGAAAACAAGCTGAACTAATACGATACACCAATCAACCCAAGTATGACACCTTTTGTAACAATTTACCCCCGTTATCACGAGACAAATAGCAGAGCCGCATAAAAGCCAATATCGACCCCGAAATATTAGTGGCGGGACTCTATGCTTGACGGAAAATTTCAACACATTCAACGTTGTGAGGCACTTCATATCATGCTCAATCGAAGGTGTGACCTCCAACACGAAATCTTTCGTTGATGACATCAAAGTTGCATTGTATAATTCTTCACTTTCATCAAAGTGAAAAATGTTTTGGAATGAATTTTGCTTGGTGTTTATTATTATTAACTATACAATCGCTACGTCTTAGATTGTTTTAATTTCCGATTGTTTTTGTCAAAAGAGGTCAATTTTTTCGCGCACGTGTGAATAATATTTTGACTTCGTTCTCTTCAGTTAAATTCTACATGGTTGCCTAACGATTCTTTATATCGTCAATAGTTCCAACAACTGTTTCGTTCTTCCTTAACTCCTTTCTCCGTTCGGCTGTCGTCATTGGCTTAGATCCAGTGAATCCTGTTCTAATCTCAATTTCACGCCTTCTATTAGCTTCAGCATCTTCTTTAAATGCCTTCTCCCTCTCAATGGCAATCGCATTCATACTTTGTTCATGCTCAATTCTGACCTTCTTCAACTCTTCATTGTACTGTTCAATTGTCTTTATGTCGTTATTTGTCGTCTCACAATACCTTTTGAAATCGACAGGAAGCTTCCTCTTCAATGCCAATTCAATCACTTCTGGGAACTTTCTCTCCTCTAACACGAACTTTGACTTGATTTGCTTTCTAGTGCGATGAGGGAACAATTGCGCAATCAATGAAAAATCGGTACCAAACATACTCAAAGCACGGTAAAAATCATTTAGTTCGTCTGGAGTCCACTTGTCTGTGTATATTCTTTTGCTATATGTTGTGGATGTGACGGGGTTTGCGAAAGGGTTGGAGTCCTCAACTGTACGTCCAGACGCATCAGCTCTAGGCTTCACAACAACAGCAGATTCTTCGTTGAAACCAATTTTTCCACCCACCAACGTTAACTGCAATGTTGAAGACGTTGATGGTGCTTCCTCTTCCAAATTTAGCAAGTCTGTTCCCGATTTTGGTTTCTTACCCTCCCGTTCGAGTCGAATTTCTTCGTCAGTCTTTCCTTCATTTTTCAACATCGCCTCCTCCAAAGATATTCTTTCATTTCTTGCTCTCATCCTGTCTAGTCGCCTTTGCACTTTTTTCTGCTTCAATTGCACCTCTGCTTCTTGTGCCAATTTGAAACTGGAGCTAACATTCCCAATTTTCAATGTCGGTTTACACAAATCGGCCATTGTCATGCCCTCATAATCGAAATCAAGTTCTCCATACAACTCCAAGTCCTCTTCTTTAATGCCGGACGGAATTTGACTGATGCTGGTCACAGTCGTAACTAAATTCTCTGGCGCAAGAGGAATCAAATAGTCCAACGACTTGTTAGCAACTCTGGTGAATCCATCACTTTCCTCCTTGACCTCCGGTTTCGGCGCATCCCGACGTCTAAACTTCCGCAACTTGTTTGACCTAGGATCAATCCCCACAACGAATTCTTTGCTCACCACATTCATCTCGCCCCTCTTGGCAACATTCAATGATGAGGGTGCTGTTTCTGGATCATTCATGATCTTGCTTAAAGGTGCAGCAGAAGGTCTCAATGCAGGAAACAAATGACGAACATTGGAGTTCAAAATTCTAGCTGCTGTGGTGGTACTTGAGGATGCGGTTGGCGCTGGAGAGTGAGTAGTAGTGGGTGGCTTGGAAATTGCCACCAGCAGTGACGGCTTGAGTGTAGGAGCAGTAGAATTAACCGGCATCAGTACTGAGGTTCTTTTTGCATTTCGCGTGCTCAACAGCGATCTTCTTCTTTTTGTAGATTTTGGTTGTGGCACTAAAATTCTAGCAGCTGACAGTGTATCATCGTTACCTGGTCGTTGAGAAACAGAAGCGGATCGGCTTCGAAGGCCGGGGTTAATTCCAGATAATCTTCGTGATGAGGCCCTACGTAGACTCTGTGCATGTTGTTTGAGCGTCTCGTCATCCTCGTCTGAGCTATCTGCAATTGCCGACTCTTGTGGTTTCAGATTGTCTATTGGATCCACTATATCATCCAAAACGGGGCTACCGGAAGCTGCTCCTCTAATATTGAAAGTAAATCGTGGTTTCTCTAGCTGTGTACTTGGTGGCGTGTCCAACTGATCAGATATAGGTCTAGAGCGTACATCCGATGACGCTCTTGCGGTGCCCTTTTGGGAAGGTTCAGGAGTGGCAGTGGCCCTAGGCGTGGCTTTCTTTCTGACTGGATTCTTCAACTTTGGAGTAAACTGACTTCCCTTTTTGACTAAACTACTCATGCCGGATACAAATTTTGGAACGTAATGTTTTGGTTATCTAGTAGTTGTACCGATTAACTTGATCTATGTTTATATTTGTATTTTTTTTTTCTTCTTTATTTACCCATCTCCAGAAATTTGCATCATTTTCCATCTCACCAAATGGCCGCGTGCAAGTATACATGGTCCGCCAATAACGCGGATGATTGGGTTTTGAAGTTGGGGTTTGTGGGCACTGGGTATGTTGCATCGACAAGTAGTGGGGGATTATTTGGTTACTCATTGCTGAACGTTTCCGCCCCATTGATCAAGATTGACAAGGCCCACGAAGCCAGCATCAATGATATGAAAGTGATCGAGGAGAACCTAGTAACAACTTGTTCCACTGACGGTATCAAAATTTGGGACATTAGAGTGGGCAGCTGTCAAAACACCTTGGGCAATGGGAAATCAAATTTTTTGTCACTAGCTTCTCAAGGGCATCTTTTGGCTGGGGGTACAGAGCTATTAGGTGCCGATGCTGAAGTACATGTTTGGGACTTGAGAAGTCCAGAACAAGTGGTAAGATCTTTTGTTGATTCGCATCACGATGATGTCACTGCACTAGAGTTCCATCCCACCATGACCAATTATTTAATGTCAGGCTCAACAGATGGCTACGTGAATATCTACGACATGTCTAAATCAGACGAGGATGACGCATTGCATCAAGTGATCAATTTCGGTTCTGTGCATTCGTGCCATTTTATCACGGAGTCAAGAATTTCGGTTTTGACACATATTGAAACACTTTTGATTCACGATTTGAACGACACAAATTATGACGACTTAGTGGGCCCCAAGTTTGACGATAGAGGGGATTTGAGAAAGCAATGGCCAGATAATGAGTATGTTGTGGACGTTTCTCCCAGCGGGTTTGCCGCGTATGGTGCGAATTCATCCAGCAAATTATTCATCATACCATTCAGCCCAACTAAGGAGAAATTTAAGGACTCAAAGATCATTACTTTGGATGGCGCCCATGGTGAAGAGGTGGTGCGAGATGTCATTATAAAGCCGAATACAACACGTTGTTTGACTTGTGGTGAAGATGGTAAAGTAAAGCTTTGGGACTTACCAGAGGCACTCAAACATTATTCCATCGAAAATGCACCTGTTGCAACTATTGGAAAAGACAAGGGAAAAACAGATACTAAGAAACATCACAAGAAGGCACATAAAAATAAAAGCCGAAGATTCAATCCTTATTGAAGCTATAGACAAAAATTATACTCAAAACCTTTTGATGATATCTTCAACAACCTCATTTGTAGATGATTGTCCTCCCAAATCTGGGGTTTTAATTTTATCTTCAGCTAAGTTAGCATCGACTGCTTCATATATTTTAGCTGCAGCTTCTGGGTATCCCATGAATTCCAACATCAAAGCGGTCGATCTTATTGTCGCAATTGGATTTGAAATACCTTTTCCTTCGATATCTGGAGCAGATCCATGACATGGTTCACCAATGGCAAATGAATCACCCACGTTGGCTGATGGGACAACACCCAACGATCCTACCAAAGCCGCAGCACCGTCACTTAAAATGTCGCCATACAAATTTGGTGCAACAACTACATCGAAAACCTCGGGGTCTCTAAACATCTTGTAAACCATTGAATCAACAATTTGCTCCTTATACTCGACATCCTTGTACTTGTCCTTGTTTGCGTCGTATACTTCTCTACACGATTCACGGAACAAGCCGTCTGATTGGGACAAAACGTTCGACTTGTGTGTAACCGTTACAGAGGGTGACTTGTGAAGTTGTTCACTGGACGAAGAGGCATCTCTAATGCCTTGTCTTTGAACTGCTATATCATATGCCATCTTTGCAATTCTTTTCAGCGCAGTCTCAGTGATTCTCTTGATAGCTTCAGCAACCTTGGTTCCATCTTCTTTTTCGAAAGTCTTTTCTTCTTTCACATATAAATCTTCAGTGTTCTCACGAACAATGACCATATCAACGGGGCGTCCTATTCCCTTGACAGATTTTACAGGACGGACATTGGCATAAAGGCCCAACTTCTTTCTCAATGCAACAATTGGAGATGAGTAGCCAGCAACTTTGGTAGTTGGAGACGAAACAGCTCCAAACAAGGCTCCATCACACTCATTCTTCAAAACATCAACAGTCTTGTCTGGTAATGCTGTTCCTGTTTTTTTAAACAATTCATATCCAGCATCTAAATTGACAAATTCAAATCGCAAATCGTACTTTGCTGGCAAACTTTCCAAAACTTTTTGACCTGCTGGAATGACTTCTCTACCAATTCCGTCACCTGGGATCAATCCAATTTTAATTGTCTTGAGTGCTGGAGCAGAGGTAGAAAAGCAACGCATTGACGATCTAACGGGTAGCATAGTCCGGTTCTTTTTGGAGCTGTGCAAGACTAAAGGGGTCAAGATACCGAAAGAAGTGAAAAAAAAATAACAACAAAGTGAAAAATTTGGAAATCAATTTATCAATTTCGTCGCGGTTAACTGGGGGCCTATTTTGACACAAAGAAGACAAGCAAGAATCTAAATTTCGCCGTGGAGTGTTCTGTAGTGAGTCACAGAGTTTAAAAATAAAGAAAAATTAAATATCTGGTGATGCCGGAGCGGAACCGAGTGCGGGCCCATGTTGCCAACTCAAGACATAACATTCTACAATAAAAGGATCCGACACACACCTGAAAGAACTTGGCCCAAAAATCTTATGACCACTCCCAAATTTAAACAACATTTATTTATATACAAGACATTACAAAAGTTTCGTAGCAAGTTCTTTTACTTGTCCTCGCTCTTGACAACACCAACCTTAGCAGGTCTCAAAACCCTGTTATTCAAAGTGTAACCAGTTTGTTGAACAAAAAAGACAGAACCTGGTTCTTTATCGGGCTGAGCGATTTCGAAAGTGGCTTCATGCAAGTTTGGATCGAACTTTTGCCCCAATGGCTCTATCTTTTCAATACCATGTTTTTGTAATGTTTTCTCAAACACATTTCTCGTCATATCTACTCCTTCATACAAGTTCTTCACTTCTTCATTGGCTTTGAGAGTGTCCTCTTTAACGTGATCCAATGCCAAGTTGAAGTTATCTATTGACTCTAATAGGTCTTTGGCGAGTTTTTGCAATGCGAAATCTTTAGCACTTTGTACTTCCTTCTTGGTAGTTTCTTGCAAACTACGGAAATCTGCTTTTGCTTTAGCATAGTGGTTCTTCATAAGAGCCAAATCTTTGTCTTTCTTTTCCAACTTTTCTTTCAACTCCTTAAATTCAGGATGTTCAGCTGGTTCACCTGATTCATTGCCTTTTCCATTTGTAGTTTGCTCTTCTGGTTTCTGGTTTTCTTTTTCGGCTGCATTGGTGGTTGATTCTGTACTTTCTTTCTCTTCCGGTTTCGTTGAATTGAAACGCACAAATTGTTGTCCGGGGACACGAACAGAGTATCTAAACGCAGGGGTGGTTACAGAAACACGACTCTGTATCGTCCTCCTTATTGATTGCAGCAAAGTTCTGTGCATTGTGGGTAGTATTGAATATTAAGTGACGGCGAAGAAAGCAAAAAGTGTTTTGGAGGTTAGAACTAAAAAGAATGCGAAAATTTTTTCTAAACAATTCTGTGAAAATTGGTAGCTCTGTGAAGAAGCTATTCTAAAGCGGCTCCATGAAAGAGACAAGATCTAAAAAACGAGCTGAATAGGACGGCTTCATGTAGTCATCATTCAATACTTGATGCATTCATGGGTAGTTACCTAGGATTTTTGAAACCGAAAGCTTTTTAAAAAAGAGTTGTTGCATTTTCAACAGTTACAAATACAACGTGATGAGGAAGAAGCAGAGACGTTTTGGCCTTTTTAAAGGCGGAGGCTATACAAGCTTGCACCTTTCCCATTCATGCTCATTCACTTACAAAAATCAATTTGTTGCAATTGAGGCTGCACAGTAACTCAACACAGAATTCACAGAATCAAAAAGGATTCAGGAAAATGACATTGAAAAGAAAAAAAAGTCAGAAAAAAATTTCAATATTGTCAGATTGACTTCAACAATCCTCAACACCTTTCATGTTCAAATTACCTACTCGTTGGCTTTCTGTCGGAAGACCGTTACTATCTCAAGCAATCTCCTCAAAGAGTACCAGTCTTGGTCCAAAGCTCGCTGCCAAACAATTTATAGAGCCTGGAACCCCTCAAAAGAAGGAAAAGAAATTGAGAAGGAGAGAGAAAAGATTGAAGAAGCAAATCATACGAGATGTCAACACTTTAAAGCAATATGATGCCAAAAATGTACCCTTTCAGGTAGACCCTGTTTTGGGTGATCCTAAATGCCAGTTTTTCACTCGAATTATGCAAAAAGTTGAAGACCAAGACTCGAATTTGGCGTACAATGTTGATAGGGCAGAAATGGAAAAGCTTTTGTACGCAGCCGAAAAGTTGTCTCTCGAAAATGTATCGAATAACGAGGAAATACGCCGAGAGATACAACAGGTTGAAGAAAACAAGAGGAAATCAGTGTTGACAATTTTGAACTTGAGAAATACCAATAATAACGATAAAAAGAAGTTGGCAATTAAGTACGCACGTGAAGAATTACAGCGGGAACCGGGCGACACCGCATCGCCAGAAGTTCAAGCCGCAATAATGACAGTTAAGATTCATTTCGGAATGAGGCACGTCAAGGAGAATAAAAACGACCATGCCACTACAACAGCAGTTCGTGAATTGGTCCAATACAGACAAAAAATCTTGCGGTATTTGAAAAGACAAGATCCCAAAAAGTACTACTATGCGATTGCCAAGTTGGGTTTGACTGATGATGTTATTACTGCCGAGTTCAACATGGGACGAAAATATTTGCAAGAGTACAAGGTATGGGGTGACAAGATTTTGATTAAGGAAACACAAAGCACGAAGAGAAGGAATTTGAAAATCAAGAACCTTAGAGATAGAGTTAGTGAATATCACGATTTGGCAAAGAAAAACTACGAAATCATGCAAAAGGAAAATCTCCTCTAAAGCTTTCATCTGTATATATATTAGTTAGTCGAGTTATATAAAGACTTATTATTTCGTATTAGATTTCTTTGCATCACATCTTCCTGGCGTAGTATGGGGTTCCAAATCTCGAAAATCTTACCAGCTAAAGTCTCATTTTCCTTTGACTTCTCATCTAATGATTGAAGCATATCGTCATTATCCTTGCACAATTGGTCATAAATCAACTTCAATTTGTCTAACGTGTCTTCCTTATCACTAAGAGCAATCGAGCTCATGATATCTTCTGCAGGTAACTTGTCAATTGCAACTGGCTTGTCTTCATTCAAAGAGCCTCCCTGTTGTTTTCTTTCTTGTGCCAGATGTATGAGATAGTCCAACTCGTCCAACTTCAGAGACAACGAATTTTCATCGTATATGTGATTAAATTCAGTCACTGTGCTATCGTGAAGATATTCCTGAAGCCGGGTGACTCCAGTTTCCAACTTTGCAGATCCTGCCTCTGATTCAACAATTGTTGGATAACATTGTCTAATCTGTTCCTCTGAAAAGGATGTTTTGAGCACCTGCTCAACCGCTCTTCTACCGAGTACTTGAAGTCTCCGGAATCTAACTTTAGGCGATGAGTTCATTGCTGCAGTACGCGTGGCATCAGACATATTGATATTGGCATTAACACCCTTTGTTTATATTTCACTGGTAGCTTTTTCAATCCGCAATAAAAAGCAAATCTAAAGAACTGCCACCAAAAAAAAAAAAAAAAAAAGGAAGGGAATAGAGGCGTGCTACTGCCAACTTCATTTGTCTATTCTACTTCAATACAACTGATGTCAGACCCCAGACAATTAATCGCTGAAGCAGAGAAGCTTCTCAAGCCCCAGCTGGGGTTTTTTCTGTTCATATCTGGGTCTTCGCAATCTATTCGGAAAGAAGATGCAACTGATTTGTACATTCAAGCGGCCAACAGTTATCGCTTGAAGAAGGATTTCAATCAAGCAGGAAATCAATTTTTGAAAGCTGCAGAAGTGCAACAAAGCTTGAATAATCACAACGATGCTGCTAATCACTTAGTTGAAGCTTATAAATGTTTCAAGTCTTCCTCACCCTCGAATGCCATTGATGCATTATCGCAAGCAATTCACATTTTTTTGACTCAAAACGGCCAATTCAGAAGAGCTGCCAATTTTACCATGGACTTGGCAGAATTATACGAGAGCGTTGGAGATACCACAAATGCCATCAAGAGTTACGAGCAGGCTGGTGACTACTTTACTACAGATAATGCCGAGGCCCTCTCAAATAAAGCTTTCCTCAAATGCGCAGACTTGTCAGCATCGAGCGGTGAATACAAAAAGGCTATTGAGCTATACGATATTGTGATCAAGAACCTGTTGAACAATTCGTTAACAAAATGGAGCTTGAAGGACTACTTTTTCAAGTCGTTGTTATGCGTTTTGTGCACTGAGGATGTAGTTGAAGCGGAAAAGAGAATGGAAAAATACACACAAGACGATCCTAATTGGCCGGAAACTAGGGAATGTAAGTTGATTGAGGGGTTATTGGAGAGTATCAACAACGGAGATGTTGAGGATTACTCAGATAAAGTATTTGAATATGACAAATTTAGTAAACTCGATAAGTTAAAGACACAATTATTGTTGAAGATCAAGACATCAGTTGTTGAAAATGATGAGGTGGATATTTTATAGGTGCTTACATGCTTTAATTTAGTACATGTTTTCGTTAAAGGTAACAACTACACTCTAAACTAGAAATACGTCATATATCAAACACTGGAATAAATAAAAATGCATACAAAAAAAAGAGAAGAATAAGAATGAAAAACTAGAACTACCCTGAAACCTGCGTCTAAACTCATTTGTTTCTCTTGAAGATCTCCCCGTACGAAGGAACACTAATTCTCTCGTAGCGAGCTCTGGACCAACGTCTGATGGCTTTTCCTTTCCAAGTCATAAAAATATAACTTCCATTTACAATCACCGAAATTGCAAACATAGCATAAGTCGTCTTCAATAAACCTTCTGCAGCAATCCAAGGGGAAATGGCAAAAGAAAATCCCATACCAATCATATTTCTAATGAACAAAATCAACACAAGACTTTCACTTGCCAATTTCTCGTAACATTCAACTGCGTAAACCAAACAAATTGCGCCCGATGAACTCATTGCAAAACCCATCAAACCTTGACCAGCGACAACAGAAATGGCCCAATGTTTGCCGTAGTACGATCCCAAACCATATGCCAAAATACCAGCGGCGTTGAGAATCGTTGGGATAAGCATAGTGTGCAATCTATGTTCTGGCTCCAAAATACCGTTGTTACGTTCGGCCATTTTAATAGCAAACCAATCCACAAATTGTCCACCGTAAAACATTCCGATAACATTACCGATGAAAAGACCCATAGTGGTCAAACCGACATTGTTCACAGTGAAATTATAAGGCTCAGCTGAGTAAATTGCTGATTGTGTATTTATAACAAGGGATAACCAAAACATTTGAAAGCCATAAATCATACCACTCCAAACAACAGCAGGGAATGTAACTAAATAAAACGGTCTCAAGAAAATGCACAACCATGATCTTGTGTCATTCTGTGCAGTGTGATACAATTTGTGTCTTTGCCAATACGTCCACTTCACTTGATCATCGTCATCAGATTTGGCATCCACCACAACATCGATGTTGTACTTTTGCTCACTAGACACAATATCGGCAATTTGTCCGGTTTCATGTGATTTAATTTGAGCAAGAATTTCCTCTTCCAATTCCTCCTCTTCGTTTTCAGAACGTCTGAAGGTAGTCTCTTCCATCCAGAAGAAACCAAGTATTAACATAGGGATATATATGATAATTTGGATGTAGTAACACCAGCTCCAATGCATGCTCTCACCAATATAACCAGCTGCAACCGGACCCAAATCTGTACCTCCATATAAAGCTAAAATCAAGGAACTAAATGCAGTAGATCTTTCATGTTGAAAGAATAAATCATTTGCTGATATTTCAACCAATGTATCAACAGGAGAAGCAGCTAAACCAGCCAAAATTCGGAAAGCGTGGAAATAGCCAATATTTTTTGATTGAGATCCCATAGCACATGATACAATTGCAAGAACAGTACCCATGTTGTATACAAAAACCTTTCCCAATTTCAAACCCGTTGGTTGAATAAAACAAATACCAACTCCCAACCCTAAAAATCCTAGAGCAACTGCAACACCCAACTCGTTGTAAGAGGTGTTGAATTCAATGACCCAGTCAGCAAAGAATGGACCCATAAAACTCAAAGTAAGGGCCAACATAAAAGCCCAGAACCAAAGGAAAGCAAACTGCAAACTCCTTTTCTTCTTGGACCACCTCAAAGGGTCGTTGACATTGGACGTGGGTTGTGGGTGCAAGATAATATTACCATCTCCCTTCTTCACGTTCAAGGTACCGTGCATATCAACAAGATGGACTGTACCTGGTGGAAAATTGTAGTCATCATGTATTACTTGTTGTTTCTCTTCGTCAGACATTGTTTTCTATTGAATGTTGTAGGCAACTAAAAGAAAAAGGAAAAAAAAACGTAGACTGTTGATCATAACATATACTTCAAAAAACAAAGGAACAACGTTTCCATTTAAGTATTGTTCGTGGCTGAACCAACGCTGTATAGTTGGAGTTTTTGGTGGTGGGTGAGCGGATTATTTATTTTCTTACTGCAAATTGTTTGTTTTGTAAGCACACGCCGTTTGTAAACAACATCTAAGAAAACATGCATTCGGTTAAGACTGTTGGAGATTTGCCAAGCAATTAACCACCACAAAAAGCTTGTTGGTCTTATCTGCACCAAAGTTGGCCCAATGAAGCCTATTTATTATATTACGGTGTGTGTTCTTTTATGCGGTGGGGTAGTGAGTGATAATTTTTGAAAAGTCACAAAACGTTCCGCACAAACAAAAAAATATAATCATTTCCTCTTGGGAAAGCTCGTACATGCCAACTAAGATTTCCTTATAACTTGATAAAATATTGTTCAAATCTTGGTAACCATGCATGAACGAAAGGGGAAAGTTTTACCTCTATTTTCCCCAGAGAATGAGCAAGCTTGATAATCTCAAAATACTGAAAACCTTTTGCAAAACTGTTCATGACGTCAATTGTCATTTACCATTTCCATCAAATGTGGAGGTGAATTTGGATAAGCTTTATGTAGATCACAATGCAGTCCAGTCCCCCCCAACAACTATGAGCTTGATTTCACAGCAGAATGATGTTAATGGCTTCACCAAGAATGTTTGATTAAGAAGTTCCACTCAAGCGATAAGAGCCACTATCAAATCCACATGTTGTGGGGGAGAAGGGGGGGAACGTAAAATTTGCTTCAATTCTAAGTTGATGATAATAGTTCACACACCAATGGTACTTCAAGATGGTCGAGCTCCAAAATCCAAAAATACTGAGATTTCAACGGGAATCGTGTACCTCAAGAAACTCTTTAGCCCTGTGTAGCACGATCAAAATAAAAGATTCTTCAGGGTGTTTATCAGCTGGCGCCTCTCATATCGAAGTTTGAAGACCAAAAAATCCCGATTTATTATTTCTAATGACCCTTTTATCAGACGCTTGAGATTGAAGCAATCATCGACTCCACATAATATCCAGACTAATCTTATTTCATGTTTGCTTATTGATTTGGAACACCACAAACAAAAAGAATAGATGAAATCTCGTCATTTTCTTCTGCACCTAAAATTGATCGAGTTTTGTTCTCTTGACTTTCGGGTGGACAAGCGCGCGATTTAAATGAGCCCATCTATCAAAGCAATGAAGCCGTAGGCATGAAAGGAAGCTTGATGAGGTTAATAACCTTTAGATTATCCGAATGTCAGAGGGAAGCCTTGCATGAAAACGTTACTCAAATGGCCCATTTCTGAGTCACATGCAATGGATGGTAATTCTAGCGGGTGATTGAATACAATTCACGTGGTCCAACTTGATTCAGGACAGATGGGGAATGCGGGGGAGCCCTTTCAAAACGTTCTGGATATATCATCTGTTTACATTTATGTAAAGCACTTGTCTCTTCGATTCTACGCAATCTGAAGTTGTAAATGCCGCGCCCTTTGCTATCACGTCAATCCCATAATCGAAAGTCTCAGAAGTTCAGTTCGTACTAACTCACACTAAATAGCAGGATGTTTCGAGACAATGCAGGGGTATCTCGTGCCACCAATGATACTCATCTTCACACAAGTTGCATGTGTGTTATCATTGCTTTTGATATGGTACTGATAATGACAAAGTATGCTTTTGTGGTTCATAAAACTGTTTTTGATGAGAAAAAAAAATATTTCTAAAATAACAACAATGAATTTTCTTACCAATCTGGAACATACATTCATTGCATACTTCATCTAATTACTGAACCAGGGGAGGTCTACTTCATCACTAAACAAATAATTCCTGACAACAGACTTTGAGACAACTTAATACTTCAACCACAATCACGGGCTTCCAATTGATATATTTTTGTCATTTTCCCAGCTCCAACAATGTTCATATCATGGTACTGCATCTACTAAATCAACTAAAAATTACAAACAACCATGTATATTCGAATATCACACCAACAGACCTAGAGAAACGTAGTCATCGTCTGAGACCAACTAATGACTACTCTTTACGGAGAATGATTCAGAAAACTCGCGAAGTAGTGCAAGGTAACCAAGAGAAGAAACACAAGATACGACGAAGTGTAAATGTGAAACAAGACAAAGAGCAATTCTTTGTTACTATCAAGTACAGGTCTAAGAAAAAGAGAGATCTACCTTATAAGGGAGTACTTGGCTACCCAGATTGTATTATAAATGACACAGATCCAACCAAGGAGGAAAGAGAAAAGTTTGAGAGATTTCGAATAGAAGGTATGGCATTACGAAATCAGGTGAATTGTGAAAACTCAAAAAGTGTTCATGAAGAGGTAAGAGTTGATGCATCGAGCGAGCAAAAGAAAGAATCAACCCCTTCTTCTGTTGCCTTGAACAAATCAAAAATCAAAAAAATAATGTTTAGGGATCATGAGATAGAGACGTGGTATATTGCACCATATCCAGAAGAATTCTCGCAATGTGAAACTTTATACATTTGTGAGTTTTGTTTAAAGTACATGAACTCACCTGTCTCGTACAAGCGACACCAGTTAAAGAATTGCAATTTTTCAAACCACCACCCACCAGGTACCGAAATCTATAGGGATGCAAATGTATCAATTTGGGAAGTTGACGGGCGAAAAAATATAAACTATTGTCAAAACATTTGCCTTTTGGCAAAACTTTTTTTGAATTCAAAAACGTTGTATTATGATGTCGAGCCATTCGTGTTTTATGTTTTAACAGAAAGAGATCATGCTATCCCAACAAAACATCACTTTGTGGGGTATTTTTCGAAAGAAAAGTTGAATAACCTGGATTACAATGTCTCTTGTATTTTAACTTTGCCTATATATCAGAGAAAGGGATATGGTCACTTGCTTATCGACTTTAGCTACTTGTTAACGCGGAATGAGTTCAAGTTTGGCACTCCGGAAAAGCCATTGAGTGATTTGGGATTATTGAGTTATCGAAATTATTGGAAAATTACCATTGCTTACAAGCTACGGGAACTATATGACAAGTACAAAAATCTGAGTCAACTCGATATTTCACTAAGTGTGTTGTGCAAAATGACTGGTATGACTCCAGCAAATGTGGTTGTGGCTCTAGAGCAACTTTGTGCTCTTTATGAAAAGCAAGATGGAGATGAGATTAAATTTGCAATCGTGGTAAACTGGGACTTGATAACTGAGGTCATCACCAAGTGGGAAGCAAAGTCTTATGCGCGGTTAGACTACTCCAAACTTTTATGGAAGCCAATGCTTTTTGGTCCAAGTGGTGGAATCAACTCTGCACCGGCATTAATGAACGGCGGGAAATTGAATACTCTTCATAATAGTGTTTCACAGGTTGCTGATTTTTTGAAGGACGACATTTACAACCCATACTCTTTTGTGGAAGAGGCGTGGAAGGAAATTGCAATGTACGCAGATACAACTAAAGGGGGCAGAACTCAAGAAATTGAAGGTTTCATCGAATGCAGACCTAATAGTTTCCAAATTAAAATGAAGCCAAAGAAAAGATCCAAAGAAGACGTTGAAGTCGACTTGGATGCCGTCGCTGACATTTTTGAGTCAGACGATGCCTCAAAGTCAGATGGCTACGACGAATCCAGCTTTGAGGACAATGATTTTGAGTCAGGGGAAGAGGACGACGTAGATAACGACAGTCCGGATCTTGATGAGTCGCTACCGGTGATCTCATCAGACTCTGAATCAGATTCGTACATTGAGGAGGAAGAAGTGTATAAGCATCTAGCCAGAACCAGTGTTCCAAAGAGATCTTCGCCTCTGAAAAGGAAAACCATAAACGTATTGAAAGGTGATGACAGACCTCGAGGTAGAGGGCGACCGAAAGGAACATTCAAGTTACCGCGATCAAAGAACTTTATCTCCAAATCTTTATCTCAATCTAGAAGGTTTAGACATCGCTGAATTGAAATTTTGTTTGTATTATATTTGCTTATGACCTTAATGGAAAACTTTTACAGAGTTGTCAAAAATTGTATCTATAAATTTCTCTACACCTGAATTATCAGTGATTCCATGTAACTTGCAAAGAATCTCAGCCACATGGCCAACTTGAACAGGCTCGTTGCGAGATTTGAACAATGGCTTGCTAAGAATGCCAAGTCTAGTTTCTGGTGCGGTATCATGCTGAAGACTTTCTATTCTCTTCTGCGCATACTCCCGATGTTTCGTATAATGCTCCTTTTTTATTGAAGGAAATGGTAAATTATCGTCAAGTTTGAATTGAGGTTTTTCTTCGTTGAGTGGTCCAGCTTGAACCTCTGGGTAAAATTTGTTGGGGTATGGTGTGATGAATTTATAACTAGCATGACTTTTCCTTATTTCACACCATGGCGCATCCGTTTCAATCATGAGCTTTTCAATTGGTATTTTGGATGCCACAACCAAATTTGTCTCTGTTTTTAGCGAACAGCCATTGATACCGATATAAAACCCGAGGTCTAACAATTTGTTCAATTCCTCTTCAGTTCCAGTGAACGAGTGCACAACGCCATTCTTCACAACGCCATCATCAATATAGGGTTTAAGCACATTTATGAAATCATCGCATGCAGCTCTCATGTGTAAAAATAGAGGAATGCTAAAGTCTATCTCAGTGAGAATGTCCAATTGAAGTTTGAACATTTCAAGCTGTTGGTGCTTGGTTGAATAGTGTAGTCTGTCATAATCCAACCCAATCTCTCCAAATGCCTTTACATGTCCCAGTCTGTATCCCTCAATTAGAATTTCTTTCAACTCTGTGAGCTTCTCATCAACATCAGGTCTCAAATTTTCGCTGTAAGAGTCACCTTTCCTCTCATAGAATTCACTGGCAACTGAACAAGGATGTACTCCTACGGTGGAATTGAATTGGTTTTGATACCTCTCGCATAACTTAAAGTGTTCACGACTCTCTTTGATTGTTGAAGCAGTTATCAACATTCGATCCACGTTGAACAAATGAGCCCTGCTTATAACATCTTCAATATCACAAGGGTGTTTCGCATTGGTGGAACCATTATAGTAACCCTGAAACATGGAGTCAGAAAAGTTGACACCTATATCAAAATATCTTGGTCTCCACGACATATTCCTTGTTGAGCGTTTGCATAAGTGGATCATAAAGATGTGTTGTGTTTGATGCAAATAAAAACTTGAGCAAAAGAAAATTTATTGCAAAGCACAAAACAGGGCCACATACAGCACCATTATACGTTGATTCAATGTCTGAAGATCTCGACAGGATACTTTCTATTGAGGAATCGTCACTCAACAGAAATCGCGAAATAGACAGAATTCTCGCATGTAATGAGCAAGATTTCTTTGCCATCACTGAAATCAACCCTTTAACCACAACTTTTGACGTCATTCCACTGTTGATTACCAAGATATATCGAAAAAAGTCACTTCTTATACATCCTGACAAAACGGATCATCCTCGTGCATCAGAGGCATTTGATAGACTTAAAAAGGCACAAAAGGTTCTTGCCACAACCGATGAAAGTGAGCAGGATTTCAAGGAAAAGCAAAGATTGATGTCAATCTATGCCGCATTCCACTCAAATGAAGTACCTTTGAGTTTTAACGATCCAATAAATGTTGCAATAAGATCCAAAGTGAACGAGGTAGTTGAAAACGAGTTGGCGCATCTGGAATTGGAGAGATTGGCCAAAGTAAGCGAGGAAACAAGAAAGAGTGAAATACAGAAACACTTGAGAGAAGAAGTAGAATTGAAACGAAAGATGGAAAGCGAGTGGGAAAAGACTCGAGATACAAGGGTTCAAAATTGGAGAAAGTATTCAAACAAAATCGAAAAGAAGGGGAAAAAGAAAAAGCAAAAACCCAAGGTGTTGGCATAGGAGGACTCAACATGCCAATCGACCAAAAAGCAGGCTGCGGGGTAATGTCAATCAAAGCTATCATAGACTAGTGACACTTCGATTCATCAAACCACTCTGTGAAAATCGCAAAATGAAAGCAGAGAAAAAAAAAAATATTAATGCACTAGATGGATGTATCATTATATCGAACATGGAAAACATCAATACCACGATCTTATCGATCTGTGTTTTATCCTTTGTGACTGGATTCTATGTTAGTCGAATTTTAAATAACGTCAAAGCACCACCAAGCAGTCGCAACCAAAATCCCAAACTAAGAACTAGTCGAGATGAATCACTAGACGAAGCCGATGAAGAAGAAGAAGAAGAATTGGATATCAACTCAATCGCATTGAATGACATTCCAGGTGAAGTCAGGATGACTCTTGTTGTAAGACAGGATCTAAAAATGGGGAAAGGTAAAGCAGCGGCTCAATGTTCTCATGCTACTTTATCGTTATACAAAAAAATCATCAATCCAAATTCAGATGCGTACAATCCAGACATGATGCGGAGATGGGAATATGGCAATGGGCAAGCAAAAATCACCCTTCAGGTACCGAATCAAGAGGAAATGGATTTGCTTTACGCTCAGGCAATCAGTTTGGGTATAAATGCTTGCATAATACATGATGCTGGACGAACGCAAATAGCCGCTGGAAGTGCAACTGTTTTAGGTTTAGGACCAGCGCCTAAAAGAGTTCTTGACCAAGTCACTGGAGAATTGAAGTTGTATTAGAGGGTTCGATGTGTATAAAAGTTGTATAGACTGCATCTAATTTTACCTTTTAAGTGGACGTTTAACCAAAGGGTTGATTGCGGAGCTGGCTCGTCGTTTAGTCGCTCTCATCGCTCCAAGGTTGTCAACATCATCATCATCATCATCGTCAATTAATGGATTATCGTCTTCATCATCACTGACCCCAATTCCAATACCACCAATCACATCATCATCATCGTCATCATCGTACAAATCATGCACATCATCTAACCCTATAGATGAACGCCCATTGCCCCTTCGGTCTCTTCCACCAGAAGCCGCGTCATTCCCGTTCCTTAGTTTCTCCAAATAATCTATACGTGCCCAAATCTCTCCTTCTGTCCTCTGGGGTAGTAGAATAGATAGCTCAGCAAACGACAATTCCCTACTTCGTCTATTGATCAAAAGTTCGTCCTCCTCCATTGTCCACGGAAGATCTAGCTTGGTGCTCTTTTGTTTCTTTTTGGTATGACTTGTCGAAGGTAAGTTCTTTTTCATTTTTTGCAATTTTTTGTTACTAAAATCAACTTTCTCCTTGTCTATTTTCAAAGGTTCGTCCGCTTTATCTGTATTATGTGGGATAACGACGGACCCGGATCTAGAATAGTACCCCAGACTTGGCCCAGCCAACGACCCGTTTCTCAAGCTGGAAACTGTTGTCTGATGTACACCAGCTGTGCCACTTATACTTGAATTTCTCGAGGGTCCACTGATACTTCCAGCGCTCCCAAAAAGGACGGGGAGATGTGCCAATGATGTAGCTCCCAGTTGATGGTGTGGTATATTCATGGATTTTGAAGGCAATGAGGATACTGATGCCCTCGCTATAGACAGTATTGATGCTCTTTCATCATGTGTAATTTGTATTATTGAATTATTACGCAAGGCAGCTGCCGCGACTGAGATGGAGCCAGAGTTATAATCTCGCGGATGTATGCTTGTGCTATCTCGATTACGTGCAGTTGCGTTGGAAGTTGAGTTTCGTGGTGTTAGTGATGACGGGGTCTCGGGGTGTGACCTATTGTGGGGCAAGTTCATCGTAGGGTCAACGGAAATGTCTGCGTAATAACCACCTGATCCATTTGTTCCCGGAATCACAATTCCAGTTCGGCTCAGTGTTTCCATAGGATTTTCTGATTCCGGTGAGCCCTCATACTTGTGACTTAGACTGGTGATCAGACTTGCTCGGCCAGAGCCGTAAACTCCTGGCGAAGCAGCCTGCATCTTAGGAGTAGTAGCATTGGCAGGACTGGAAATGTATGATGGTGAATTTGATAGAGCGTTAAGCCCTGCCAACGCTGAAGATATACTGTTGTCGAAACCTTGAAATCCTCCTGTTGGTGTTGCGTCGTATGTGAATTCTGATTCGGCTGTGTCCGTTTTCGATACTGAGCTCAAACGAGCCTTTTTCTTTGAAGTTGAGCTTGTCATCGTGGGGTTCTGTTTGAATTGATCGCCCAATGCTGCGGCTGACTTTGGTGGATTCTTTAAATTCCCAGACTTTAATCTTCTCCATCGAAATTGACAGGCATTGGGAGTTCTGTTCGTGAAATGACTGGCAATCGCTTTCCATCCTAGTTTTTGTCTATCTTTCAAGTGCATTAGTAGAACGTCATCTTCGGCATCCCAAGAGGTTGGAGTTCTGCTAGATACTTTTTGTGAAGTCGATGGTGAGGCTTGGCTCGCAGATAGCGAAGACTCTGGGGACATGGACTCACTATCCCTCTCCATCGTGATATTTTTTTTAGATCCAAAAGCTTTTGTTTTTAGTCGAGCGTCAAAGATATTGTGGGTTTGATCTAGTGTCACAGAAGTAGGACCTGTAGTCAGAGACAACCGTTTCTGAGAATTTTGTGGAAATAATTTGCGACAATTCTGGCCACGGGTATTTCGATTCCGTCTATAATCTCTAAGAGACAAACTGTTGTCGGGTTTATATTATGTTGGGGCGTGATGGGGTTGGCACCTTTATGATGATCTCTATGGTTCAAGATGATCATCGGTTTGTCCAACTTTTTTTGGTTCAACAAATATCAATTCTAGCCAAGTTGTTAAAAAAGTACTGCGGTGTGGGTGTGTACTATGTATTGGGAAATAAGTCATGTGACTTGTATAATTTTGTCACACAATAACTTCAATCATCATGCACCACAGTCTAGCAAGGAAAGCAATACTAACATAGGTTATACATGATGGCCACAAGTACGAGACGTTCGTCTTCCTTTGAGTCGCTACGTATATATACATGTTCACTCTACACTCCCTACCTTGTCAGCCCAGATCATTTCCGCTTCCACAATGGTATTGTTATTTGCTCGCATTTTGTTCATAGTCTCCATGTACTCTTCATATTCATCACTGTCGAACACAATTCCTCCTCCTGCTTGTAAATATGCCACACCGTCCTTGAAAACCATGGTTCGCAATGCAATACAAGTATCCATCGTTTTTCCGTCGTAGCCCCAATGTCCCACAGCACCGGCATAAACTCCCCTTTTCTCCTTTTCCAATTCAGCGATCAACTCCATTGCCTTCACTTTCGGCGCTCCACTAGTAGTACCAGCAGGAAATATTGATCTAAAGGCGTCAAATCGGGTTTGATCCTCACGTAAGGTTCCACTTACTTCCGAAACCAAATGCATCACATGTGAAAACCTTTGGATAGTCAACAACTTATCTACCTTGTTGGTCTCGGGTTTACAAACACGATTCACATCATTACGTGCCAAGTCAACAAGCATGATATGCTCAGCCCTGTCTTTCAAACTTGATCTCAAAATTTCCGCATTCTTCTCGTCTTCTTCATTCGTTTTACCCCTCTTGATTGTACCGGCAATAGGATGAGTCACAACCCTACCGTTAGTGTCAGATTGCACTAATAACTCTGGAGAAGCCCCAATTATTTGGAAATCAATCAAGTCAATGTAAAACAAATATGGAGATGGATTCACCGTTCTCAAGTGGCGGTAAATATTGAATGGGTGTAGCTCAGTAGGGCGGGCAATCCTTTGGGAAGGCACTGCTTGAATGATGTCCCCTTTCAATATATGGTCCTTCAAAGTGGAAACGTGCTTTTCGTACCCCTCTTGTCCAATGTTGGACGTAAATGTTTGGTTCAACTTGATAGGTCCTTGACGTGGAAAGATCTCCTCGTTTGATACATTTCTCAACAATAGTTTTTCAACTTCATCAATCTTTGATACCCCTCTTTTATACTCCTCCACCAAGTCATGAGATTGGTCGACTTTGACGTTGTAAATGATTTGAAATCGTTGGTATACATGGTCGAATGCCACCACCAAGTCACAAAACATTAGTACCGCTTCAGGTAAGCCGAGAACATCCTCCAATGGCCTCTTTGTTTTAGGTTCAAAGTACTTGATACAGTCGTAGGAAATGTACCCAGTTGCACCCCCGCTGAATTTTGGTAAGCCGGGCAATGAAGCTTGTTTGAAATGGGATAGTTCCTTCTCTAGTACAGTTATTGGATCTACATCGCAAAATTCGGCACTGAATTTTTTAGGGTCATCTCCTGTTTTGATCACTTTCAGTGGGTTAATTCCAATAAAAGAGTATCTGTCAACAGTGTCCCCATGAACAGACGACTCGAAAAGGAATGAAGGCAGCCTATCAGTATCGTTGATATTCGCTAATCGAAGGTAGGCTTGATGAATGGAGATATCATTGTGACTCACATATTTGTAAATTGGATACAAATTTGGAGGGTTGGAAGACACCGAATTCGACTCGATCGTCTTTTTCAATGTTTCAATTGAAGGTTGAACGGGTTGTAGCTGGTCAAGGAAAGTTAGTAGAGTGTTATAGGTTCAGTCGATAAGGCTGACACATACCATGTTGGTTTAAACACGATTTGATGTGATTGTACCTCAGAGTCAGATACGTAATGGAGAGAGGGAAGAAAAAATTTTGTTGCAAATAATGCGAATGCGAATGACTAATATATCTATTCTAGACCTGCACCTCACAACTTGTAATTCTCGTGAATAAGGTTCAGTGAGTATATACATAACTATATACAAATATCTTCTCTACCATCAAGCATGCAGAATCCGCCAATGGGGTCCAAATGGAGTACTTCATGGCCGACTAATGATGTACCTATTTTTACGTCCTGCTCGGGTAGATATAAAACATCTACTTCAATCCCTAAATCTGGGCAGTAAGCCTTACATATGCCATATTCATCCAAACGATCAAAATGAGTGCAAATACAGTCAAGTTTCTTATCTTCTTGAAAACCATTCTTGAACTGATGTTGATGAAGCCAACTGAGAATCCAAAACTTGTACATACGATATTGCCATGTTTTCCTCAAATCGTTGGAATTGATAGAGTTTATAATCAGTATGAGTTTGCGTTCAGGTAACGGTCCATTCAAAAGATAACCAAGACTCTTTAAGTTGTTGAACCTTTCAATAAAATCCAAGTAACTGTGTCTTTTCAAAATCGTCTTTTGATAGTCTTGCTGAATGTGTGACAAAAGCTGAAATTGATTGAAAAAGGCTTTTCCAGATTGGAATACGTCAAGTACTTCTGTATATCCCAGTGACAATCCTAGTGGTACATGAAATTCACTGCCAACCGTTGCATATTTCGGCGCAAGATAATTGTTGGAGATGAGTTTTGCATTCAAGGAAATTAGCCCATCTTCATCCTTGGCCATAACACTATGCGAATACTTTCGAGACTCATAAACTGGAATCATGACGTTTTCGTGTTGAACCATCACACCATCATTTTCAAACTCATTGACATCTAAATCCTGGGACTGCGAAATCATAGGTATTTGATTCTGAAAACAGAATTTGGAGACCAAGCAACCGGTGAAGATTTTCACTTCTTTGTGCAAAAAATCTGCTTGTGGGGTGGTTGTATTCGAAAGACTAGGTTTGATGATATCGCTGCTTATGCCACATGTTGTTTCATTGAACTTGGTCCTTATAATACTATTTTCGAACAAAGACAAATCTTTTAAAGATGTTGCCGCCCCGTCAAGCTCTCTCACTTTTTGAAATGTTTTCAAAACACCGCTTATATAGTTGAGGTTATGAATGTCTGTTTTATTCAATGAGTTCTCCAGTCCATCAACGTCTGATTCATTTCGTTGCTTACGACGAAGCAATCGGAAGAATGATGGTTCCAATCGGCCAGTAAGACATTTCTGTAGTATATTCCTGTTGACAATCTTGGTGTTTACATTGGAAATGGAATCGAAGCTCACGGACACTTTTTTGGCAAGATCCTCAAACGGGTTAGATTCATAGGAATTAAACTCAAATGTAATTGTTAAGCAAGTTGCTTTGGAAATCCCTCGTTTTCGTGTACCTTTCGTACCTTGTTCCATCAAGTCAATTACATCCCCCCAGATTTCCTCATTATTATCGTAGTTGCTGTACTCGTGAAATCTCCTATCTCGCATGATTTTCTCAGGATATATATTACCCCATGTTTTATTGTTGCACAAATGAGTCAAAGTCTCAGCAAGTGACCTCTTTTGGAATATGGATTTGAAAATTTTGGTATCAGGGGAAATATGAGTAATGATATCAGGAACATGTATGTTTATCAAATGCTTCCGTGAATTTAATGACTCGATGGAAATGCCAAAACTTGAAACGCCTTCCTCGTCGTCAACAAGTGCATAAATTACATGGTCTTGGTAATATTTCCTACTAGTTCTTAAATGCGCGAAATTATCCTTCACATCGAAGCCAGACGGCGTTGGTGATTTCAATTGGTCCACACGTGTCACACTGAGATTCTTGGGGGTTCCAAATAGTCCCAGTGATAAGTATATGTCAGTAATAGTGGTAGTGTCATCAAACACTTTTAGATCAAGAAGCAAGCAATGTATGTCTGATGCTGTAGGCGTTGAATTAAAACAGTCCAATTTTTCAAGCTCCATAACGATGCTGCTGTGAGGATAAACAACGGCAAATTTCATTGCCATAATCACGTCAATGAAATGCCTTCCTTCAAAAACATTCAAATATGCGCTAATTTCTTCCTTTGGTAAACTTTTTAACTTTTGCATAAACTTGTTGACTTTTTCAACCCCGTCTTGGCTTGACATTGTTTGCTTGAAATGATAAATGCGTAACCAAACATTTTGAGCATTGACAAAGTATTGACTTTCCAAATGAAAGTTATTTGAATGACCCCACAAAAACACATTTGATGAAAAGTCTCCAGCATAGTTAGGCACCACCCATTGGCAGGAATCAACTAGATTGCCATGAGTTGCATATAGTAGGGCATGTTGATTATAAAGTGATGAATTGATTCTTGCCACGTCGGATTCTTTAAATTCCATGCTGTCTATGACGTCCAATGATGAAACAGGACAAATTTTTTCATCAACTAGTTGGCTAAATACTCTTTGGATCAATGGCGATGTCCGTTTTTTCCATTCAATTGTATCCATCATGAATGTTTGAATGAAGGAAACTGCCCTTTCACGATCTGATTGGGAAGGGTTGTACCGCTCGCGTAGAATCTCGCTATAGTTAATGGCTCCATCAGAAACAAACTTGTACAAATGGAACTTCACATGTAGTGGCTTGACAGCTAAAATCTCATTTTCATCAGTCAATACTAGAACGTGATTGAATCTTTCATCAAACCTGGCAAGCAAATTTTGGATAACAACCCCAACTCTCATTAGGTTTTCTTTTTCAAATTCGACGAAGGATCCAACTTGTGGAACATTGTGCTTATTAGCCACCACTATTTTGTGGAAATCAATGGGTGCAATCGTTGGTGTGTTGGTGGTAATTCTGTCAGACTTTGACAATTTGAAAGTGGATACACGGCTATTCTTGAATTGGCCATGATGACGGTAGAACTTGTTTATCGAATTATGTAAAGACAACCTCTTCCTCTCTTCAGGGATCACATTTTCTTCAAAGACTTTGGACCCCATGGTGTAATTTTTGACACCGCTTACTCCATGCAAGATCTTGTAATTACTCCTCGGTCGTAGCAGTCGCCAAGAAGGTATTTTGTAAAATCGTAACATCATATATGGAACTCTGTTCGTATCATCGGCTTTATGAATAAAGGTAAAGGTATGCCGGACAAGGAAAAACTGTCTGCAAAAATACCAACTTCAAGATTACAATTTATTTTTTTGGCATCGCGCTCTACATGTAAATTGAATAGCCCATATACACACGCATACAATCCCATCCCTTTTCTATACCCAGCGTTGCACTATAACAGAATTCTTCAACTTTGCATCACCAATCAAGACTTCATTACTTTCCTCAATTGGTTTAACCGGAAAAGCATGGCTCAAAGTGAAATTCCGTCCGGCATTTTCAGCATTATACTCGTGGTTTCTAACGAAATCATAAACCGCCGAAATCGAATCACTGGAATTGAACTTGTGTGAAGTTCTTTTCCCATTCGCAAACCTTATTTGAACGGCAGTATCACCTTCACCTTCGTCAGTAGTTTTTTGTGGAGTATCTGGTTTTGTTTCCTTCATATTAACCTCTTGGGTTTCAGTAGCAAGGGCTTCACCAGGAACTGGAGACCCAAGTCTATGACCTGCACCATGGTATCCACCAACTTTTCTCTTTGGAGGAACGTAATCCTCGTCAGTCCTTTTGGAAACAGTCACATCAACATCATCGCCTGGATCCACTTGCAAAATAGCAATGGGAACTCTTCCTTGTTCTATTTCGCTTAGTATCCTCTTATTTTTCTCATCATCGTAGCTGTACAACGGACCATCACCAACTGTGAACCCCTGTCTCCAAAATGTGATTTCTCGATTGACTTTTTTTGGACGGAAACGATTCAACAATTCTCTTGCTTGTGCATGTGGATCTTCAACTGGTTCACTTGGTACGGTTCCATCTCCCAATTTGAACCCAGTCCCAGTGAAATGAGCAGTCTCGTGGGAACTTTGTGGTTGCTGAGCACTTGGACGATCATCAGGAGTGTTCATTTGCTCTCTTGCTTTTTGAAATATCTGCTCAATCAAATTTTGATCACCATTGCCTTTATCTTTATTGGGGTCCTCCACTTGCAATGCCGATTTTTCACCACCAGTGAAAAAGTTGTTATTGGTGCTGTCCTCCTCCAGATCTTCGTCGTCATTATTCAAGTCTCGAAAAGTTTTGATACCACCTTGTGGCTTCTTGTTCGTCTTCTTCTGGGCTGGAGTATTTGAGCGGCTAGTGGACGCATCACTTTGTGAAAATACCGGTGGCTCATGCTGCTCTGCTGGTTGTTGTCCGTGTTCACTGTTGGCATAAAAATCCTCAATTGCTTCAACTAAATCGTTGTTGTTCCTTTGCAAGTACTGTTCCGCCAAGCTTTTAGAGGAATTGGTGATTGAAATGAACTCTGCAATGTGTGGATTCTCTTCTGACATAACAAAATATTCAAATGGAGCAATGTATTGAGTGCAATTGTTGTGTATCTCTGATTAATGTCTTGGAAGCTTTTGACTCGGAGAAATGTATTTTGTTTGATGGCAAAAACCTCACTCTGGTGCTACCTAACACGAGGGAAAACTACTCGCAGGTGTACACTCTACAACTCCCACACTCCACCAATATTAATACACAATTGGAGTGTATATTAAACTATATAATGAACCGATGTTGAACCTAATAATAACAAGTGATAATAAAGCAAACACACAAAGTGGATGCAAAAATAAAATAAAATGAATAATAAAAAAAAACAAAAAATTAAGTAAGTAGACTTTCATAACAGCTTCGTTAACAAACTAACAGGTGAAATTACATTAATGTTGAATAAAATGTAACAGTTAAATGACACTATGCATCAACATTCAAAAGAATTGAATCAATGCAGAACAAGAATTGGCCACATTTTGGAATGCTTAGTACTTAGCACGGAAGTCCTTAGCTGCGTTGACCATATTGGTCAATGACTCCTTAACTTCTGGCCATCCTCTAGTCTTTAAACCACAATCTGGGTTGACCCAGAATTTGTCAGCTGGGTAAACCTTCAAGATTTCCTCAATTCTTGAAACAAACTCTTGTTTTGATGGAATTCTTGGGGAGTGGATATCAAACAAACCTAAACCAATGTGGTTTGGATATTCAGCAAATTCTTGAATGTAGTGTGGGTCATCCTTTTTGGAAAATTCAATAGAGACAACATCAGCATCCAATGCCTTGATATGGTTAGGATCCAAGTCTGAGTAACAGAAATGAGAGTGGATTTGGGTAGAGTTTTCCACACCTGAAGTGGCAACTCTGAATGATTGAGCAGCCCAGTTCAAGTAGTCGGATCTTTCCTTACCAGCTCTCAATGGCAAACCTTCTCTGATAGCTGGCTCATCAACTTGGATAACCGTGATTCCAGCCTTTTCCAAATCATTGACTTCATCTCTCAAAGCCAAACCTAATTGCAATGATTGAAGTTTACCTGAAACATCATCTCTTGGGAATGACCATCTCAAAATGGTAACTGGACCAGTCAACATACCCTTCATTGGTGACTTGGTTAATGATTGAGCGTAAACTGACTCTTTAACAGTCATGGCTTTTGGTCTTGAAACGTCACCAACAATAATTGGTGGTCTAACATATCTTGAACCATATGATTGGACCCAACCGTTGGTGGTGAAGGCAAAACCATCCAATTGTTCACCAAAATATTGAACCATATCGTTTCTTTCAGGTTCACCATGAACCAAAACATCCAAACCAATTTCTTCTTGGAATCTGACAACAGTTTCAATTTCTTTATTGATAAATTGTTCATACTCCTCGGCAGTGATTTGACCCTTGGCAAACTTGTTTCTGTTGATTCTAATGTCTTTAGTTTGAGGGAATGAACCGATAGTGGTGGTTGGGAACAATGGCAAGTTGTACTTCTTCTTTTGTTCAGCCAATCTTTCTGGGAAAGGAGACTTTCTAGTTGACAAGGATTCGTTAATGGTTGTCAATCTTTCTTGAACCTTTGGGTTGGTGGTAATTGAAGATTCCTTTCTGGCCTTGATGGAAGCAGCATTGGCTTCCAATTTCTTTGAAACATCTTCACCAGAAATGTGCTTAGCAATGGTAACAACTTCGTCTAATTTTTGAGTAGCAAAAGAGAACCAGTCTTTGATTTCAGCTGGCAATTTGGTTTCAGACTCCAAGTCGACCGGAGTGTGCAACAATGATGATGAAGTAGCAACGACAACCTTGTCTTGACCAACTTTTTCAATAGCCTTGTTAACAATGTCAGATGCCTTTGAGAAGTCAGTCTTCCAAATGTTTCTACCATCAACAACACCAACAGACAAAGTTTGATCACCTTTAATAATTGAAGCAACTTCATCCAATTGTTCAGGAACCCTAACAAAGTCAAAGTGGTAACCAGCAACTGGTAAATTTTCAATAGCTTTCAAGTTTGGTCTGACATCACCAAAATAAGTGGTCAAGATAAGCTTTGGAGCATCAGCAGTGGCTAAAGCATCATAAGCCTCTTTGAATTTTGATTGGACAGATTCTGGCAAGTCCAAAACCAAAACAGGTTCATCGATTTGAACTTCTTCGGCACCAGCAGCTTTCAATTTAGCCAACAATTCTTTGTAAACTGGCAATAATTTTGGCAACAATGAAATAGGATCCAAATCGAGAGAGTCCTTGTCAGCCTTACCCAAAAACAAATATGAAACTGGTCCCAAAATGACTGGTCTTGTGGTAATTCCCAAAGCTTTAGCTTCATTAAACTCGTCAACTGGTTTAATACCAGCAGCAGTGTTCAACTTAAAGTCAGTAGAGTGTGAAAAAGTTGGTCTAACGTAATGATAGTTTGAATCAAACCATTTAACCATTTCCAAAGCAGTAACATCAACAGCTGGAGCAGAATCGGTAGCTTTTCTTTGCAAACCTCTACCCATAGCAAATAAGACATCAATTGGAGCTAAATCAAACTTGGTGTATCTTTCTGGAATAGCATTGAACAACAATGACAAATCCAAAACTTGATCATAGTAAGAGAAATCGTTGGATGGGATAACATCAACACCAGCATCTTTTTGCAATTTCCAATTGTGTTCTCTCAATTGCTTACCAGTGGCCAACAATTCGTCAACGTTGGCTTTGCCACCCCAATAAGATTCAGTGATCTTTTTCAATTCTCTTTGTCCACCAATACGTGGGAAACCTAAAACAGATGATTGTACCATTGTGAAAATATGACTAGTTTTCTTTTTATAATTGACAATTGGGAAAGAAAAAGCTATAATGAAAAGGGAAAGAAAAGAAAAGGAAAGGAAAAGAGGTAAATGAATATGAATATTTTTTTTTTTCGTTCCTTCAAAAACGTGGGTATCTTCTTATAGTTTTCGATTTCGAAGTCAAAATTCATGATTCCCTTTTTTAATTAGTCGTTTATTATTCAAATTCTTTTCTCTTTCAGGTCATTATGTGTGTTTGTGTATATACAGTAGGTAGTGTACTTTAGGTCAAAGTGAAAAATTTTTGTATTACATATGAGTTTTTGTGTGTGTTTGTTGCCTATTCTTAAGAATTATTCTCACTATTCAATGTGGCTCACCATATGGAAACTCACGCCTCTCGATTTTGGTCCAGCTTTGTAGTGCCTAGGAATGTCCGACTGTTCTAATCTCAACCGTTGACTCATTTATTGTTGTAACATATTGTAACATCTTTATGGTGGAGCATTCAAAAAGCTGATTCCTTTAGTACATTTTTCTTCTATATGAGACCATTGACAAAACGTGGATATCTTTCTGTTAATCCACAAAGAGAGAGAGCCTTCGGTTTCATATGCAAACAACAACAAACACATTGAGGAGAACAATGCAATTCAAAAATATAGGACTAGTGCACGTGCAATGGTGAGGTGAGAATTAGTACCACAAAAAAAAAAAATAAGAGAAAGAAAAAAAAAAGAAGTTACATTGACCGTCTTCATTTTCTCCTCGTTCCTCCTATGGACCTCGTTTAAAATGGGGAAATCGCTGTACCAAATTTAAGAACAATGCTCATTCTCCCCCCCCCCC
>OGTJ01000175.1_pt1 | contig 30780 bp, 17 predicted proteins | sample 1574611 | NCBI WGS metagenome assembly OGTJ01 (sample SAMN03295858, study PRJEB24534) | human gut metagenome | isolation source: fecal sample 1 from infant 9 | host: Homo sapiens | place: USA: Pittsburgh, PA | collected 2014-07
TTGGAGCATAGGTTCCGGACAATTTGTCCAACATCCAGTGGGATGGAGCTGCTAACCTTTTCAAATGTTTCTTTGGACCTCTTCCCATGTTTGATGACTCGTTTGTTGTAGAAAGTGAAAATTGAGGGCTTCTTGGTTTTCTTAATTTTTTTTTTTTTCAACTTGGTAGAGACAATATAGACTAGGGTTAAAGACCTACGGATAAATCAATCACGTGATAAAATTTATTTATTCCATTTAAACCAAGTGCTACCTCTATGCAGTTTCTTCAACTGTTGTTCCAACTCACGGTCCTGCTCCACCAACGTGGCCAATTCATCTTCCAAATTGGCTGTCGTTTCAACTTCTTTCTGATTAATTTGCAACAACTCTTGAATTTGGTCTTCAATAGAGCTGGGAAGAATATCGTCGTTTGCTTCTTCTCCCATTTTCGATTCCACTCGAGCAATATCCTCTTTCAACTTGTCAATACTCTCTTGTAACTCTTGACTTTCATTAACAATTTCTGGCAAAGTCACTTTCAAATCCACCATCTTTTGAACAATATCAACATGATCGCGGTTCAAGTTGGAGTATTGAAACTCCAATGTCTTTAACGATTTGCGGAGTTTACCATTTTCACTATTCATATGGTCGATATCCTTTTGTTTCAATTTTTCATCTTCGTAATACTTGTTGAAATACAATTCAAACTTGGCAAGTTCAACAGGGTCAATGTTGATCTTCATTGAATCATGCACTAAGTCATCCAACCTGTAGTATGATGAGGCACCAATATGTGAAAGTGGCACTTGACCGGATTTACCTCTAGTGAGAAATTGTTTGAGCTTGGTTGACTTTGCATCATCCTTGATATCAATGAACTCGGGGCTAACATAAATATTAAACAACTTGTCCTTGAGAAATTGCAACAATTTATCAAAATTCAAACTAAGCAAGCTCTCCTCATTCTGAATCATTAAATTGACGGCAAACTTCAATATCGACTCCATTCCTTGAGTAATTATGCTGTCATATATCCGCAACACGATGTTGAGAGGGAATTTGTATGCGAAAAATGTGAGAAACCATTGACTTGCATACATCGAAGACTTGATTCCCTGTTTAACCAAATGATTATACAACACTGGAGAATACTTTGCCAACAAGCAATCAAATTCATACAACAACAAATGCAACCCTTTCATTCCGGGGCAAAATAAATCCCTCAATTGGTATTCCTTCATGAGCAAAACTAGTAGACAAAAACATTCACTTTCAGACATATTCATAATTAATGGTGCTGCAATAAAAATCATCCCTTGGGTGTACCCAACATCAGGATCATACAAGGAATACGCTTTGATTACATTAAACAAGGCATCAGTTTTATCAAATTCATCAATATTTGTGTAAAAACTTGTCCTCGTTAGGTCTCGCTTTATAGCCTTTTCATGGATTGACACTTCCAATTTCAACGAATGGTAGAAATCCTCCAAGTTTGAATCTTTTGATTTCGTGATGATTTGCCAAATAATGCCTCTTATTTCATTAGGTATACCTTGATTTATTGCATTATTCAATTGGTCAGGATTCTGCTCAACAATATCATCGTAGTTTTCAACAACGGATGTCCAGAAATCCCAGTCGATGTTGTATGGTGTTCCAGCAACGCTTACAGCACTTTTTATTTGATTAAATGTTCTTCGAATATCATCTGCACCTGACTCTATCGACCGTTGTGTGGAGGTATTCTTGTCGTGAAATTTGATTGATAATACCCTGTGTTTCGATTGAAGGAGGTAATTCGATGTAGACTTGTCATATGAATGCAGTATTTCGTTCAATCTGGTGATGGAGTTGGGATCAACGTCGGATGTAATTGTTTCTTCGTCAATGTGTAAACACGATTGGATTGGTTCCCTTGAAGGTAGTGGTGGAGACTCATTCAATGTGAAATCATCCTCAGCGGTTACTGCACCTGCTGCATCTACAGCCACTGTAGTTGTAGCCTCATCGGTGTAGTATTGTTCTTCGTCCGACATTGCCTAATAGAACAAAAAGTTGATATGTTTGTCCCCAAACTAACAGCGAAGTAGAAAAAAAAACCCGTTGCGATCCGAAAAGGGGGGGAAAGGAAGAATGAATGTATACAAAAAGCTATATAGCTATACGCTTGTACTCGGGTAGCCTCTGATGGCGCACTCTTCTAGAGACTGTAAATTATGACCACTAGTTGCAATAGTTATAGCTTTTGCTTTACTTTCTTCTTTCTTTACTTTCTTTGCACACGATGCTACTTTCAGCTGACTGCGACTAATCCTCTAGGCAAACGAATCCAGACACTCCACTTATATTTCAATTTGGTGAGACATTGTTTGTTCGTTTTGGAATAGATAGATCGTCATTGGCTTCATTGTTAAATTCTAGAGATGTAAATCGTTTAGAAAACTACAAAAGCCTCACCCATTGAAGAGCCTACCTTGGCAGTTGGTGTTTCTCGTTACAAATCCAAAAAGGAATATCTGAAACTTCAAATCTGTACAAAAGCTATACTATATACTGCTTTTAGACCCAATGGTAGTCTTCATTAACGCTGATGACTTGCTGCAAAGGTGCGACAACTTCTTCAATAGGTCTAACGACACGTTGGGTCAAATGGTTATCCAATTCACTAAGATCGGAGCTTAAAACGTCACTTGAGTATGAGCTGTCATAACTATTTGAAGAGCTCAACAAGTCAAAAGGCTCTGATTCCATTGTGCTAGCAACAGGGACAACATCAGTTTGCCCTTCTTCCTCAACAATAATACCTCCAACGATGCCCTTTTCTTGACACAACTTTTCCAATTTGTCCTTGTCGCAATTGGGAAAATACACTCTCACCAGGTTGTCAACATACTTCATTGGCAATTCTCCCAACTCAAACAAATTGCCGAGATCTTGTTTGAAATTTTGCAACTTGACCTCAAATCGTTTGACATTGTACAACATTTCGTCAACAACTTCTTCTGACAAAAATGTCTCACTGGGAACATTTAAATTGAAATTCAATGGGAACGCAATAAAACAACTTGTAAAATGTACATTTGATTTAATTTTTTCTTGTTTTGATGCAGAGGACTCAGTTCTTGCCAAAGTGGTTATCAATTGATGGTTTTTAGCCGACAATGACAAGTTTAAACTGAGCCTCTGCAACACTTCACCTTTATTTAGTGAAGTGGCCTTGTTATACACTTGGTACTTTTCACGTAAGTTGTTGAACAACAATCTATATGTTTGTTTCACATTATGGTGATATATTTTTAACCTAAATGGGTTTTGATATGTTTGGGAGAAGTTGTGGTACAAAAACCCATGATTTAAGGTTGTTAAAATCTTGGATTTAGTGCCCAATCGGCCAACTTTCCTCAAGAATAAATTATACTTTTGAAACCATGACGAAGGGTTTGCTCTTGTCCAACTGGTGTTGTGTGAATATGTACGTGCAGAAGTACTGAATTGACGCACAAAGGGGTTCCCAGCCCCGCCGTTTCTCACGGGCACCGGAACATGTGCATAAGCCGGCTGCCGTTGCAGTTGCCGTGGAAATGGGGACCCTTGTTGTTGACGTTGGTGTTGTGCTTGTTGGTACTCACGTTGTAAGTTCTCGCTTAACTCATTAAGTGCCTTTTGGATCTTTTTGGAGATCTCTCTTGTCCTTATTGAGATTAAGTTGGAGAATCTTTGAATGTTCATATTGGAATATGTATGGTGTGAGGTCTCTCACTTGTTGAGAGAAAACAGGAAGAAGAAAAAAATGTGGTGCTGGCGGGGAATTTTGTTATCGATCCCGATAAGAGTGAGAAAAAAGAGTGAGCATGATTTTTTTTTTTTGTCCTGATTGTCGTATCCGAGATTCGGTAAATCGAATACTACATTAGTTTACTTTAATGTAAGTACATTAAACTAGGAATCCCAAACGTCTAACAAAAAGTATTGTCTATTTAAAAATCAAGCGAAAGCCAGTTAGCATTGTTGTTGCTGTTGTTGTTGTTGTTGCTATTATTGTTGTTGTTGTTACTATCCATGGACAAGAAATTCACATCTGGTCCAAATAATTCATTTTCTTCGACTTTGACTCTTTTACTCTTTGGAACTGAATCAATATCGTCATTAGTCATTGAGTTTAGACTTAGTATTGACGAAGGAGATGTCAATAAACTATTTTCAGTAGTATTCAAAAAGGATGAAAGTTCATTATGGTTGAATTTCCTGGCATGATTGTAATTGTTCAACTTTGTTGTACTCTTGCTGAATAATGAATTGGGAATGGATGTGTTACTCGATGATGATGATGTGATTGGGATATTATTCAAGTGGAAATCATTTATAATCTCTTGTTTGATTTTGGATTTATCAATGGGGAAATCAAATTGTGATTCAACTGGATGTGATTTTGATTGTTGGAGAGGAGGAAATGTTGAGAACAAGTCATCTTCATAGATTGGTGATTGAGCTAGTGAATGTGGTTGAGTTGTGAATCCGTAGCATGATGAACGTTTTCTGGGTATTGATGTGTGAGGTTGTGGTGGAGCAGTTGCAGCAGTTGGAAGAGCTTGCTCTTGTAGTTGTTGTGGTTGCTGTTGCAGCTGCTGTTGTAGGTTAAAACTGTCAATCTCTCTTTTTATAGCTGGAGGTAAAGGCTCTTGATCCAATTCGTTACCGTCTTGTGCCAATGGACCAGCCAGTTGATTAAAAAACGCTCCCTCATCTATCCCATTGTCTTTCCCCGCCTCACTCAATTTATCCTTGACTGGTTTCAATTTTTCTTCAAAATTACCAAAATTGTTTAAAATATCATCCAAGTCATAATTGGGCAACAAATGATGGAAAATATCTTCCATTTTACTCAATTTCGTTTCAACATCAGTTAAATGAGCTCTAGTTAAAGGCAGTCTTACTGTTCTCGGTGAATATGAACAACACCATTTATGTTGGATACATTTGGAACAACGGGGGTATTCTTTTGAACATTTGAGTTTGCGTTTTCGGCATGAATCGCAAGCTTGTTCAATAACTGGGGTGGTGGAAGCGGAAGAATCATAAGCTGAGTTGTCAATGTCGTTGCCGCTGGGGTTGTTGTTGTTGTTGTTGTTGTTGTTGTTGTTGTTGCTGAGAAATGATTGAATATTGCTTGACATTTGTGACATTCTATAAATGTTATAGCTTTTGGTAACTGGTTATGTGACGTATATGCGTGTCGGTCGATTACAAACGTGGTTGAGAATGAGTATTCTATGATCTATTGGTTTTGAAGAGAAAGAGTAAAAAGCAAGAGTAGAATTGAAAATTTAGATAAAACATTGAATGAACAATTGAATGAAGTTTTATATCAATCATTCATCATCCATACCTTGTTAGTGAAATTTAAGTTTATTATTAATTGTTGTTGATGAAAAAATAAAAAAAACAGTTTTAAGTAATGCTGCATAATATGTAAAATACACAATAACCAAGTTTTAATTGATTTTGTTTTTTGTTTTATTTTTTTCTTGTTGATAAGTACACGCCCCCTGCCCCCCCCCCTTTAATTTGGAAAAAGAAAAAAATCATGTCATATTCCAAAATTTATGACAATAGTTTTCTCCCTCAATACACGTGGATGATATCATTTTCTTTACACTGAAGTTGCAAGAATCCCATATGCTATTTTGTAATCTATCTACTTTGAAGGTGTTATGCTGCATATTACATGGTGTGATATGTTTGAATAAGGTATCAACCAAACAATACCGAAGGCGGAATAAGCAATGTCGTAAAAGAAATTAACACGACACTCTTTTCTATTTTTGTATACATTTCGCCTATTCCTGTTACACTCATCTCTCCCAATGCAACTTTTGTTTGGCTCGATAACAGGATGAGCTCGATGCTGGTGGGACCTCACTGCATCTTTGTGTTGTTTTGTAGTTACTCTTTCTTTCAACCAAATAGGCAAGAAAAGAGGGGAAAAATTTGTCGTCCCAAAAAGAAAAAAAAAAAAATTCGTAACAAACGACATTAAACTGAACCGTTTATACTTTTTTTTTTTTCTTTTTTGTTGAACAAATCCAATTCAACAAAAATTCATGGAAATAAGCGTAATTGAATGGGTGTAATATCCGAAACCCATTAAAAAAAAAAAAAAAAAGAGATCTAACGTTGTTTAGAGGGGATCTTTAGCTTGGAACTACGCATGATGCTTTTTAGTTCCCGAGAGTTCCTAAAATGAGGCTTATAGATTTGGATTGACGAAGTGGGAGTTAGGGGTCTTCTATTGAGCAAGTTAATAACAATTGGTGTCGTCGTAACTTTGTAATACTACTACATCAACAATATTTCCAGTTTTGTTCGGTCGTTGCCGAAGAAAAAACTTTGAGCAGAGTAACACAATGTTGAGCTGATGTCCAAATAGAGTAGTTTTTTGTAGTTTGAAGCTCTGTTCATTTGTTGAAACATTTGTATTTCATCTCTCTATGTTCATATTTGTCATCTAATTTTTTCTTTCTCTTCTCTTTCTCGGAGTTTGAATTTGTGTTGCTGAAAAAAAAAAATAAAAAGGTTTTACAGATTTTTATTCTATTATTCATTAACTTTGTGTATATTTTTGGTATTTACCCTTTGATGCACGACTCGTAATAACCAACTCCTCTCTTTTGACACAAATGTCGTGCAAAAAAGTGGTGAGGGGAGACTATATTGTTGTATTCAGTATTTGTGGTGCTATTATTAGTGACTGTGGTGTGGTGGTTTTGATACTCGTTGGGTAGATGTACCACCACCACAGCTATTAGCTTGTAAAGACACATTGTCACTAATAACTTGGCATAAGATGAGATAGACATAATTAGTGTTATCTAGTTCAAAGAAATACAGACAAAGTTAAGATGTAAAGTACACCGGTGCTGAATATGGGGATGAACAACAGTACGAATTAACGTGATGCTCTACTCCCCTGTATCACTAGTTCAATAAACCGTCAGCCTTGTGGTTTCGGACTTGGGTATGCTCTACTAATGCGGTAACATTGTTGGCAATGCTTAGTTAGGTAAGACCGTTTCAAGTGTATGCAATTATATGAATGATACTATTACGATGTGTGTGGCCAACGTCATCGTCTAGTAAGCACTTGCATGATTCGAATTTAGGCACATAAAGTAGCCAATGCTATCGAAGGAACCAATTTCATCCCTGTTTTTTTTTTGCTTTTCCTTCACCAAGTGTAAGAGTATAAATAAATGAGGGTTGACATATAGTCTCTACAATTACCTTCTTCTTCCTAACAGGCGTAGGCGATGCTATTTGTAATTCGCAGGTAATATAAAAAACCTGCGCAAAGTGCATTAGTTCATCCCAGCTTTCTAGATGCAAATTCGGTGAAACGTGGTGAGGCATCGCAACCAAAACTACCATGTCTCAGGCAAGATGATTATGCACCCGCCGTGAATATAGAGCTATATCATCGAAGCGGGCAGGCATGTAGTGTTACACCAAGAAAAAAAAAATGAAAAAGCAAGTGAGTTGTCCTCTCTCGTCCCCATTACCAAGAAGAATCAAATAACCCTCTCTTTTGAGGCGTTTGAAGAGAAATCATACGTTTAATAACTTCAATACATTCTCAAATAGATCAGGAACGAAGGATCCACAAAGTGAGCCAAGTGGAGTGATTTACATAGATTTGTTAAGTCTTCAAAGATGCACAATTTCACCCAACTATTACAATATAACTTGAAATAGCAACCGAGACGGTTTTACTCTTGTAAACAGCTGACGTTGTCTATCAATCATATGCTTTTTTTCTTCAGGGGGAGGGAAAATTCGCATTTCAATCGCGTGAGGAGATACAATAAAACAATAGGAATAATTTATCCGAGAAACAATATCATATTACACAATATGTAAGATGAGAGAAGAAAAAAAAAAAGAATGAAAAATCACAAGTTTTTCCGAAGTGAGTTTTTACACTATTTTCTTTTTTTTTTTTGGGTTTTTAGATCGAACGTTTTTTCCAAAAAGCACGACTTTTACTTATTTAATTTGAATGTAAACGTTTGAGAAATAACAGTGTTGGTTGTTGTGGTGCAAGGCTTTGAATTTCAAAGTAGGCCAAGCATAACAATGTTGAGGAGTAGCTCTTCAGTGTTGAAAATTAGAGGAGAGGGGGGGTGGGTTAAATTATTCATGGAAAACACGTTCTTCTGGTACTATAGCCCCTTTTCGGAATAACTTTATGTTCGTATTAAACTGGTTTGTAGCCCGTGACTATAACTTTGTTTTTTTTTGTTCCGTTTTTGGTCCACTCGTTTAGTATTGTGTTGAAGTATATTTGCGAAACGGTCAGCGGTTGATAGGTATAAGTATAATCCGGCAAACCAAGATAATCAAGACAGTGAAGAGAAGAAAATCATTGCTGGTTTAATCTCCCTTGACCTATTGTAGACATTACTTTGAAAAACAATGTATGAAATTACTTTTTATACTTTTTTGCCATCTGCATGGAATATAATTTTGCTCAAATTTGCAACAAAATTGGGGGAAAAAGTGCAAGTTAATTTAATTGTTTGAACTCCGCTTTACGTTATCTCAAACAAGATTGTTCAGGTTACAGCCAGATGGCATACAAGAAGTAGCAGATGCGATATAGTTAAAATAACCACTACTTTTTTGGAGGGCATTGCATTTGATGTTTTGGGAAAAGTTCCAGTATCCGCGTGAATTCAAGACCAAAAGCTACCTCAAAAAGCCACATGACTTGTAGGTTTATCTACTCAAATGAAACCCTGGTCCAAATATCAAATCTTCTTCAGTTACTCCTTGTTTTGAGTTAATCCGTATCCTGGAAAATCATCTCAATCTCTGAGTGGTTGGAAAATCTACTAACACAAATAAATTACACAAATACACGAAATAGTTTTTTTTCTTTCTCTTAAGCAGTTCGGCGTTTCAGTTGGATCAAATGCCTTCAAATTGGACATGCATTTTGTAACGCGAAAGAGTGTTTATACTGCCTTCGTGTAAGTAGACACGTGCTAGTGGAGAAAGTAAAAAGTGCACAGTGTTGGGTTTTTGCTGCCCTTAGAAGGGGGGGGGGGAACGAGAGGACCACAACAATAATAAAAACTGTGGTGCTAGATTCTAAAACTGAAACTGAACAATACACGACTACGAACTGAGGATCTTTTAATTGTTTTTTAACGAAAGATAATCGAGAGATTGGGAGAAAGAAATAAATCAAACAATGCAAAGGCAAAAATCACCAGAAAAAAAAAAAAAGAAAAGAAAAAGAGGACAAAGGTTCACACACATACGTATACAAAAATAAAATTAAAAAACGGTTGAGTCAAGGGGTTACAAATGATGCGATTACACTCAGTTGACGCTAGGTAGGAGAAGAAACACACCTAGCTCAGTTTTCTTATCAATACTCCGAAACTAAAAGTTGTTATTGTTTTCTGTGGTTGTGAGCTCAACAAAAACTCCAAGAGGAGAATATTGCAACGAAATCCCCGCAATTTCATCCTCTCAAAATCATAACCAGTTTACACGACTTTTACTTTCTTTGGTTACACCTTAGTATGTCGCAACATCGCCTCAAGTAACACCCCCACACACACACACACACATATGGTGTATGAATTCTCTTCATATTATAGAGTTGCTACCGAGGGGAGTAGATATACCAAGCTTTGCTAATTGCACGTGTATATGGTATGCACTGTACTTGCATATATCCATACGTGTGCCCATACATATTTCCATAGTATAATACATGAGATGTAGACTTGTCTATGTAGAATTTAGTTAGAGTGTTTGGAATCTGAGAAAATTTCTTTTTCTTTTTTATTATTTTTACTTTTTTGTTGTCTCTTCCCCATACTTTTTTTTTTTGTATGTTTGAAAACTTTTTCTATGTATTGTGTGTGTGTGTGTGTGTGTGTGTAAACAAAAAGCAAGCTGAGGCAAGGGGGGGGAATGAGCCATTTATGAAAGACAAAGAGGCAAATGAGGGGCAAGTAATACAGGAGAGATAAGTATATCCTTAGAGATACTGACTATATTGAATCTTTCCATTTGGTCTTTTCTACTGGTTTGAATTGTGGAGTCATCTGTTTAGTTGGCAATCTTTTTGATGAAATGAAGTGATTTCCGGGTGAACTCGTAACAAATATACATACACATAGTATACACACATAGTATCCACATTAGTATACACATCGGAAAATCTTTTTTTTTTTTTTTTCTTCTTTCTCCCGTACAAAAGAGGTTAAACTAAGAGAGAGAAAGAGAGAAAACAACAACACACAACACACACAACACACACAACAACACACACACACACAGAGAGAGAGAGAGAGAAGAAAGAGAAAAAAAAAAAAAAATTAAATAAATAAAAAAAAAACTCTGCTTAAATATATATCCCATTCCCATCACATCCAACTTTAAATACGTAAAAAAAAATTACTCTTCTTCTTTTCCATCTCAGGAACCAGATATATTATATATATATATATATATATTTATACACAACTTATTCTTACCGGACACAGCAACTACAGACGTTCATCACAATGAGTAACATAGCTTTATCGCCACCACAACAGCAGCAGCAACAACAGCAGCCGCAAGAACAGCCGAGACACAATCAAATTTCTCCTCAATCACTGGAGTTGCTTACCCCACACCACCACAGTAGTACTTCCACTACCCCCACAACCAACACAACTGAGTCAACCACTATCACTACTACGCCCTCCACCACAGCCACCACCACCACAACATCATCGCAAAAGAACAAGAGAGACGGTACTAGACCTTACAAATGCCCCCACTGTGAAAAGGCATTCCATAGGCTAGAACACCAGACAAGACATATACGTACACATACTGGTGAAAAGCCTCATGTGTGTAAATTCCCAGGATGTACAAAGAAATTTAGCAGATCAGATGAGTTGACAAGACACTTGCGAATCCATACCAATCCAAACTCTAGAAAAAACAAAAAAAATGAAAAGGTCAAAAATGAGATTGTTTTTAAGAATACAACCACTGGCACAACGGAGGCTAAACAACAACAACAACAACAACTTCAACAACAACATCAACAACAACAGCAACAACAACAACAACAGCAACAGCAGCAACAGCAGCACCAGCAGCAACTGGGTAACACAAATGGGTCTACTAGAGGTAGAAAAAAGAATGGAGGTGACAGCTTGGTCGCCACATCACCACCTTCATCACCGGGAAGTAGCTCTTCCTCGAGGATGGATATCGACTTGGACACATCACATCAAAATGAAGCACAGACATTTACTGAACAAACGCTTACTCCTACCGCTACCCCCAACTTCAAAGATGGTGCTCATGCGTCTCTTCCAAGCACTGCCACCCCTTCACAAGAGTCACTCACCATGAACAAGAACTTTTCAAGTATAGATATACTAGCACTGGCTGCCACCCAAGAACTAGCTAGTATAGAACTGTCCAGATCACTTCCATCACTAGTTGATCATTTCCACAACGAGTCACATAAACCACAAAGTCTGGATTTCAAATTCTCACCACCTAAATTCCTGAATTTGAATCTGGAATTAAGTCGAGATAAACCATCATTCCATTTCAACGATACAGGAAATTTAACGTACTTGTCAAATATAGCAAGCAGATTTTCTGGTATTCCAAGAATGACTCCATTAGAGCAACCACAGCCACAGACGCAGCCACAAACGCAGCCACAACCACAGCCACAACCACAACCACAACCACAACCACAGCCTCAATCACACACCAGTCGCAAGCAAAACATATCCCAAGACTCTGACATTGACTACCTCAAACTGAAACTCAAAAAATCTAGACCCAATAGTCCTAAACTCTACCAGTATGGTAAATTCAATAACCACCACAGTACTTACACCTTGCCCAACTCACCTGTTCTTGGATTATCTACAAATACAACTCCACTAATGTCGGCAAGCAATAGTTGTACTAATTTGTCGTTGTTGGCTATGACGCCAGCCACTACAGGCAGCAACAATAACAACAACAACAGTAACGCTGGTGGTAGTGGTATTCCGCTACCACATAAACAACCCAGCACGCCATCGAAGGCTACATTTAGTTTTCCAAAGATGTCTCCCTCATCGACTGAGGCATTACCGAGTCTCAAAAGCTTAAATCTACCTATAGGTGATTAAATATAATAAATTAATACTGTTCTATCTATGTGCATCCTCTTTATACACCAACGGACCAAATCTCGTTTTCATCTTCAATTCTATCACTAAACAATGTCTCTTCATCACCACCTTGTTCGATACGCTCCCTTTCAACATTGGCCAATCGAACAGCAACTCTCTTGGTGTAGTCACCGATGGATCTGGGAACAATGGTAATTCCTGTAACTGTAGCAATGTCAGTCTTTCCCTTAAACCACTCATCAAACACCTTCAAGTCTTGATCAACAATGGAAAACACTTCCAAGTACGCCTTTTCCGCTGCCAATTTGATAGGAATGATTGGATCGCGAACTGAGCTAAATACACTGGGAACAAGGAAATCAAGATACTCTTGTGGGATCAAGCTCTTGTGAGCCGCAGTTCTAACCACAATCAATGATAATCTTCTCGTGTCAGGGGATGCTGAGCTGGGTTGAATGGCATTTTTAGCCAATTGTTGATACAATTTCTCATCGTCAACTCCACTAAGCACCAATTTACCAATGGCAATGGTGGCGTTGTCGCTTATATAAGGTGTAGCTGAATCACAACAAGACACGACAAATTCAACAACTTCATGATTATGCTTCACCAATTCAGGTGCATACTTCAAAAATGCATTGATTGCTAAAATGGAAAATTTGCTTTGGGTATTGATAACCTTCTTTTGCAACAATACACTTGTCTCCTCCGGTGTCAATACATTTGCCAATGATCCCAACAACTTGGCGGAAGACACTGAGTCAATATTCTCTTCTTCAACCACTGATAACAAACTTGTCTTTGATGCTTCATTCAACTCTTTGCCTTTCAATTCAACCACTGCCAACATTCCTTGCAACATCGATGCCTTGACTCCTGAATCATCAGTGGATTTGGAATTTGTCACCAATTCGGTGATTAACGAATCGACTCGAGGTTGGTGCTTAATCAAGGTTGATAATGCCACAACCGCGCGTTTTCTCAATGTATCATTTGACCCATCGCTCAATGAACGAACAAATGTTCTTTGCAATTGTGGGATGAAAGGTCTCAAAAATTGAGGAATCTTGATCAACAAATTGTTCAAAGCAACAAGAATGGCTGACTTGATATTTGACGCCACTTTTTCACCAATGACTCTAATCAATGGACCAGTTAAGCTGGTTGCCAATGTCCGCAAGTTTTCCGCTGGTGTCTTTTCAATAATATCGGCTATGGCCAATGCCGATAATTCACGTTGATCAGATGACCCATACATCAATCCATGCAAAAACACTGGCAAAATACAGTTTGGTCCCTTTGGTAATGCAAATGCCGGCACTGATACACCAGTTAATCTAAGGGCTTGATACGATGGTTTCACAAGTTTTTCCAACAATTCCTTTGGTTGTTTCTTGATCAATACTGTGAGTGATTCCATTGATGCTTTAACGACTTCGGGTGATGGATCAGCCAAAGAGAGAATCATTTGGTAAACAATGTCTTCGAGGTACATTGAGTAATCCAATGTTGCATGTTCGAAAAAGTCCCTTGATTGAGTGAATATAACTTGTCTAATTTGTGGATCTTCATGCTTCATTAAGGCGAGTAATTGTTGCATCAACAAGTGGGCACCATCATCTTCCACTGATAACAACACCTGGTTAAATTCTTCAGAAATGTCTTCACCAGCAATGATTGACGCAATCAATGTGTTTAAAATGGTTGATAATCTCTTGTACAATGCTGTACCAGCTACTGATGCCAATGATGCCAATGCCACGGCGTCCACAGGGGGTTCCAATAATGACGGCAACGTGATTGGGAAAATGATGTCCGATTTCGACGCCATCAACTCCTTCAATGCCAATAATGAAGCTGACGAGTTGCTCAATTCTGACAACAACTGCGGGATAATCTCATCAATAACAACCTTACCAATTTGCTCATACAATTGTTCAAATGCTTGTGCAGCGGCGTTTCTTGTCGGTTTATCCTGGGTGATGAGTCCATTGTAGATGATACTAATAAATGTGTCCTTATATGTAGTGAGACCCTCCATTGATGTAGATTTGATCAACTCCGTCAATGCAATACAAGCACCTTCTTGATCCTTGGCGTCTTTCAATGAAGGCAACAATTGCGGTAATGCATTTGCACCAACACGACGAACCATGTCACCCAATGTTTGAGCAGCAATTGTCCTCTGTGTTTCATCATCTGACGCCAATTTTTGAACAATTAATGTCGTCAATGTAGGCAAGATTTCCTTTACTGTTCTTGGTGTATTGGCAACAAGAGCTTTCCAAATATCAGCACTGGCATTTCTGACCATACCTGCAACATCAGAACGACAAACAAACAAGGCAGCCAAGATACGATCACGACGGTCTTGACCCAAGACTTGGGCAAGTGTCTTATTAACCATTTGATCCTCAATGAGTTCATTCTTACCAGAAAGACCAGTGATTTGAAACAACAAGTCTCCAGTAAGTTCCAATGACGAAAGACGGATACGGTATGATTCGTTGGATAAACCAGCTTCCAATTCTGGCAACAACAAGTCAACTGCCTTTTTAGCGTAATTCTTGACAATCAATCTACCAGCTCTCAATGCAGTCTCTCTAATCTCTTCATCTTGATCTGCCAACCCATTCAATATAGGAGGAATGATACGATTCAAATATGGTGCGAATTGCGAACCGAAGCAAACAGGTAAGAAAAGCAAAAGCGGCATAAATCCAGCCCTAACTGCAGCACGAGGCGACGATGCCGATGAGATGATTGATGGCAAAAGTTCCTCCAATTTGTTTGTACCAAGACCACAAATGACCTCCGACAAAGCTTGTGCTGAACCAAGACGATCTCCGGCTTTCGATTCGTCTTGCAAAGTGGCAATTAATTTTGGAATCAATCCTGGGAATTGCTCCTCGCCTAGTTTTTCCACCAATGATCCCAAAGCTCTAGCAGCAGTTGATCTAGTTGCAGGCACAGGGTCAACCATAGCGGTCTCTAACTCCTCCACCAATTCATTCAAGTATGGCTGCAAGTCCTTTGAGTCGACTAAAATCGCCATGTTACCAACAATCTGACACGCTTTCTTTTTGGTGGATGCCGATCTATCCTTCATTGCACGGTGAATGACATGGATGATCAATGCCAATGATGAGCTGTCGATGTAGTGCACAAACTGAGTCTTTGTCAATTTATCCAATGCATCATCCAAGTGCTTTGTTGGGTCGCCAATTGCATTGATCAAGTAGGGCACAATTTGTTGAATTTCTGGGTTCCTAATCACTTCACCAAATCGTTTAAGTGACTGCTCAGCTGCTTTTCTCACTTCCTTGTGCGTGTCATTTAATACACCAACGATTTCAGGAATGATTATTGACAATGACGCTGACAATTGTTCTGGATCAAGGTACGCCATTGCACCAAGCAATTCAACGGAACCTTTCTTAGACCTCCATGCAATTTCATCAAGATTGGAAATGGCCAAGGGGATAAGTTTCTTGACACCGAAAGATGTAGTGTTTTTCATGATTTCCTTTGCTGCGTTATCAGTAGCAACTCTCACCTCGCTCAGCATATCACCAAGATTTTTCAAAATGATTGGCAAGATTTCAAACACAAATGGTTCAAAGAATTTGCCCAAACTCTTTGACAAGCTTTCGAACACCAAGGAGACACTTTCCCTTTTTACGGCATCTTTTTTGTCATCAGATGCATCGGTCAAAGTTCTAATTACATCGTAATCGGATAAAGCTCTCACTCCATCACCCTTAACCAACCCAGCAATACCAAACGCAGCACCACGACGCTTGGAGAGGGTCTTGCCAGTAAACAATGTTGTAAACAATGCATCGAAATAACTAGCAAGATCGTCTTTGAATGAGGGCACCAATGGAGCAATACATTCCGATACAGCAAACTGCACATTTGGGGTGTCCAAAGATTTCATTAAACGATCGAAAATCACTCTTAAACGTTCATCCGTAGGTTCCAAGTGGCGTGCCAATGTACCATACAACACGACAATTGGTTCCTTTATATTCTTTGCTTGTAAGCTGTCTTCAAAGATTCTAATCAAAGCCTCGACATTTTCCGCACCGTGAGCTTCAATGGCAACAACACCTGCATCCTGGTATTGCTGACGTACATTTTGATCCTTGTCACCCAAAGCCTCTTCAACAAGAAATTTGAAAAGTTTCTCCACATCAGATTCAGACAAATGGGGCACTAGGAACTTAAGAGCTAAGGCCACCGTTGATCTCTCTTCCCATCTATCTCTTTGATCAATAGTTGACTTTATAACAAGACCAAACTCATCCAATTTTGGAGCTGGTGGATTCTTTTTTGCAATGTATAAATTAAACAACTCGTCCAAGTCGATGCCTGTTTGAATAGATGCATCTCGGTACGCTTGTGCCACTGACATTCTTAATCCTGCTTCCTGCAACCCAAACAAGTCAAGTAAGTTGGTTGTATCTGGCACGCTCAAGGAATTGTCGTCCCAAATTGTTTTTGCCAATTCGCGACAATTATTGTCGGTGTCGTAAGTGGCAACATACACTTCCTTGGAGTAGGCACTCAACTCAAACTCAGAGTCCAACCCTTCCAAAATTGTTGATCTAACAAATACGTGTGGTGACACTACATTTGCCAACAATAGCTGCAAATCTTCATCAGAAATGTTAACAGCAATATATTGGCACAATGAAAGAAAACATTCCTTAACCAACTTGGCCTTTGATGGAACAGCCATGAGCGAGATTAGTATTCTCAAAATGCTTGTTCTTGGTATTCCAGCATCAGCAAATAATTCAGCATGGGCAGAAATGATTTCCACACTTAGAAGCAAGTGCTCTTCTTCGGGGTCATTTTCAACAAACTCGGACGTGACGGCAATTTTCTTTGAGTTTTTGAAAGCTGCCGCTTGCCCAATTTGCAATACTTTAATCAATAGTGGGAGCACATACGCCAACGACACGGCATCCAATGGGCTTTGATCACTCAAAATCTTGACACGGTACAAAATTCTACCAAGTAGGGACTCCAAAGGTTCCTCTTCATACTTGGGGTCGACCTTGACCCCATATAATCTTAAAATGGCAACACCAACAAATGTCTTCAAGATTTCAAATCGCGATGTAATCAAATTGGAAAGGTTGATAAAAGTGTCTGCACTTTTGAAGAATTCGCCTTCACTTATTGCCAAGTCAAGCAATTTCTTTACACTAGTTGGGAACCAAGACTCGGCTCCATTTCTGACTACTTTGGCTTGTATCGCCAATTCATCAATCAATCCAATGGCAAAGTTGACCTTCTTCACTGTGGATTCGATGTCACTTCTAATCTTTGACTCCTTAGCAACTTGCTCTGCAACAAGTTTCTTTTCTTCGGGAGTCAATTTCTTTGCTTGTTTCAACTCTTTTCCAATTGATTCCTCCCAAGCTTTGATTTCATAATCCTTGGCATTCTTGTCCAAGGCTTTAGGTTTCTTTGCAGTCACGTCAATGACCATTTCACCTTCTTTTCCATAGTAGATGGATTTTGACACCTCGTCTATATGTTCAACAGTTAAACTTTGGTCAATAAACTTGGTGATCACGTCTACTGAGTCAGGCTCAACAAAAGCAATAGTCGCGAGTGCCTTTATGGAGTTGTCAGTTGCAGTGGCCACACATTCATTAAAAATTTGTTGGTAATTATTCTTGACCAATTTACCAATATCAATTTTGTGTCCGCTTCTTTGTACAAGACCTATCCAGCCACCGTTGATACGTATGCTTGGGTCGTTGGCCATGATGATTAACTTGACCGCGTTTGACTTTACTTGGTCCACCTCCTTTAGCTGAGTTAATATAGCAAACACAACACTGAGGTCTCTAGGGTTACAAACCTCTCGGTCTAATGTGTAGGCTTCTGCAATTACCCCATCACTTAAACCCAAGTTGACTTCGACCTCCTCTCTGAAGCGTTGCTGAGCTAGCCTCTTTATGCTGTATGGAACTTTTCTTCCAGTGAGCACATACAACCAACCTTTTGGATGATTATACAAGTCTTTGACAAACCAGTACAAATCAGTGGTGTCTAGTTTCTCAAAAATTTTTGTCTCATCAAGCAAGGGGGAGTCTTTATGTGTGAGTGTCAAAATCACAAATGCTGAGGCTATGTTTTTGATGTTGGCTGCTGGCGATTTTTCAATTTCAGACAATGTCTCATTGAACACAGAAGAAAAGTCGGGTTGCTCTTTCCCCAAAGCATGTTTCCCATACTCGACAAACCAAACACGTTTAAACTTTGATTTGAATCCGGTAGTGAATGCTTTGATGATGTTTTCGTCAAACTTGCTTGCTTTGAATGCATGGAATGCAAATACATCAACTAAACTACTGAGCGATATCTCATTTTGCTCTTTCGAAACCAAGGGAAGCAATGCGTCCAACACCTTTTCTGAGGCATCAGTTTTGAGGAGACTTCTTACCAAAAGAGACTTTGATTCCGCATTTGTTGTTGTCTTGATAGTTTTGACAATATCCTCGGTTATATCGTCCTTTGATCTGGTCACTACCAAGACCAAAGTATCGTAAGCACCAACTCTGACGTGCTCTTTTTGAGACTTGACTCCGGAAATAATTGACGATAAAAGTTTTGATGATGGCGTGATTTTGATTTGTAGGCTTTTAAAAAAGATGGGGAGCACGATACCAAATGAGTTTTCTGAAGACCTGAGAATGGCCTTTTCAATTGCTGGAAGCAAGAGAGTGTTGAAGTTTTCCTCGTTCACCAATGTCTCCACACATGGACTGAACTGTTCCACTTCAAATTTTGACGGAGCTTTCTTTCCTAGCAACACCAAGTTGATAAACGTGGTCAACACTTTTGTTTCATAGGTCTTGAATTTTTCAAGCACTGATGGCTTCTTTGGTATAAGTTCGATTGCCGCCAGGTTCAACACACCAAACAAGGAAAAACAATCGTGATTTATTACAAGCTCCATGTAAGTATCGTCCTCAAGCAAGGTGTGGGCAATGCTTGTCTTTGTAGCTGTGATGGCTGACTTTGTCACTCTATCCAAATGCTTTGTTGACTTACCCTCATGCTCTGTGCACTTGACAAATAGCTTTGATTGAATGGAGACACATCTTTCGCTCAAGTCCTTTTCCTTGGCAAGCTCTATAGTGAACGTATTTATCCATTGTAGTAAAGTCAAATAATCGGTGATGGCCAATGTCGTTCCAGCAATCTCTTTGACGATAAAGTCCACATAGTGTGAGAGCAATCTTTTCTCCGCCTTGCTTATCCCGAGTAACACCTCCAACACGGCATTTCTTGAATCAGTGTCCTGATAAAAGTTGTATGTACCAAGCAATACGTTTACAACTGCTTGCAATTCTGCATTTTCAATCTCATTCAAGCTCAGCTCAATTGATTTCAATGTGCTGACCCTTTCTTTCAAAGACGAGCTTCTGACGCCTTTTTTATAAACAGGCGCCAATTGTTCCCATGGGACGATCTCCAGCATGTATATATATATATATATGGTTATATAGTTTGATCTTGAAGTAAAAAAGTTGCAAGTTCTTATTGAAAGCGAGAAAATTAAGTGAAAAATTTTTTTTAACTGGTTTTCCCTTCTTTTTCTTTTCTTTATCAACTATAACAGTCGATGAGGAAAGGTAATGGTCCGTTGCAGCAATGGGTTCAATGTCGGTGCTGGTCTTTCGGTCAGTGCAGACTGCGGCCCGACTCGGCTTTCAGCTGGGCGCTGTGGAGAACATCACGAACCCAATCATCACCACACAATATAAAGTGATTGTCAATGTATCTGAGGCTGTTGTTGATCAGGAGAGGAGGAGCAAGGGGAGTAGCAGCAAGGAGAGTAGGAGCACGGAGAGTGAGAAGCCGTTACCTAGAAGAAGATGTCTCTCGATAAATAAATAAATTCTCATAACTCTATCTAAATGCTACATAGTTTCATACTTTCAATCACCATGTTTAAAGCAGCATCTGTTGCCGTACCTGCAGCTTCCATACTTTGACCAGTTAGCACATGGTTTTGATCTCCACTTTGGTGGTCGTTCAATATGCTTTAACTCAGCTTCACCGTGGGCAAACTGGCACTTGAGACCATAGGGACAGCTGCCGGTTTTCATAAATGGCCCGCACAATTCTGTCTTATATAATTGAGTGTTTACTGTCTTGGATTTAGATTGAGGGGGTGAAGTGTCGCGTGAAGGAGTTGTTGGTGTCTGCACGGAAACTGTAGTCTCATTGAGTACACTTTGATGACGTGGAATATCGTTGTTTAATATATGTACTTGTTGTTGGTTATCGTATAGCTCGTCAATGTGGAAAGGACTAGTTGTGGCCTGTTGTTGTTGATGTTGGACCTTCCATGTCGATTGACCCAGGTGCCATAGTGGTGAAGCTCTCTGAACCGGCAGTTGAGTATAATTTTGAAACGGGGAAACATCCAGGAACATGGGAACTTGGGTGTGATGCGGATCAATAAAAGGTGAAAGTTGTGCATTGAAGGAACTAAAATGGTTGCGACAGGGCGATTGTAGTTGTGGTTGTTGTTTAAAGCCAAAGTCATTTGAATACTCTAAGCCGTCCGACACGCTTGACTCATTAGACGACGTTTGCCAAAGGTCTGGTAACAAGTCTCCAGTATTGAAATCAACAATTGAGTTTGAGGACGAAACTGTGGAAAGCGATGACAATGCTCTTGCGCCGTTTGCAAAGTCGGACTTGTGGTAATCAGCAGTGCTAGCAAACATTTTTCAACCAGAAAATGTATGGACTTGTAAATGGTGTTAACAGTGGAAGCTTTGCAATACTGATAAGCTATTTCTGTGCAGAAAGGTTCTTTTTGGTATGTTTTATAATCTTTTCAATCATAAGGCATCCACAATATACAAGTTACACAAAACTATATGCATGTAAAGAAAAAATGCTCAATTTTATTTTGGGCGTTTAAACCACTCACAAGAAAGCGTTGTTTGTTTATTCCCCTCTCTTCAAGTTTTGAATGATACCATCCAAAAGATAAGACAAGTTGTGTGATCAGAGTGTAGTGACTGCCGTTCTCCATGCCCGTCACCGAGATAAGAAACATCTCCACCAACGTAATATCGTATCACTTGCTTGAACAACTACAGCATCCACCAGTTTCTTCTCCGATATGGGATTTCCATTGTCATGTGTCTAACTCTATTGTAGTGTTTGTGTAACTTATTTTTGTTCTTGTTGGTAGGTGCCGTTTCAACAAGTTTTTTTTTCCCTGTGTTTTGGTGTTTTCCAGTGATCGGAATATCTCGCAATTTTCTCCAATTTCCACCAACACTATTTTGTTACTGGTTCTTTTTTTTGTTTTTATTGTTTGAATTTTTAATCCGATGGTTTCTTGCTTCAACCAATCAAATGCAAGCATTGAAAAGTTGAGCTCACTCCTTGAAACTGTAACCATACTGGTTACTACACTATATACTTTTACCCAACCAATTACTCAATTTGATCGTTTGCGTAATTCAATCCAATAACAAATTCATTTCCAACTGTTCTTTTACTTTCCCCAATTCGATTCGCTCAGTTAGTTCTCCGCTTTTTGCATTTTGTCTTTTTTTTTTTTTTTTTTTTTTTTTTTTCGTTTCTTGTTCGTTGTTGTGTCAGTTGAAAATATAATTGCAATGTTTCCCCTCTAATGAAGTGGCACCTCCCCCTATATTCCTACTTATCTCCTCTCTTAAATAGGGGATTTTTACTTTTGGGGCATCACCTGAATACACACTCTCCTCACACCACCCTATAACACAGTATGGCACCAATTCAAAGGTGTCCCAGACGAGAACCAACTTATGTATAGTTCACGTGATCTCGGTAATATATCCCCGTTTGGTCTTGCGGGCTCGGAGATATACTTCCAGTTGATCTCGTGATCTATCAAAAACGTAAACAGAGACAAAAGTTTCTCAGCTTCTCTGGAACACGTAAAGTGCCATCCTCCTTTGCCCTTATGATCAAAACAAACAACCTTCAAGAACAGCTAGATTGGCTAAACCAGGCTAAACCTAATCTACCGAGTGCTCAGGTAATTGCAGCAGCACTCAAAAAGTATCCCAAACTGAAAGTCGGCAACGCATCATCATCATCGCTATCGACGCGTCCGGTATTCAATGGTCAACTGCAACAACACCATCACCAAGAACGGCCCGGAGCTAGCCAAAATCAATCTGGCTCGTTAAGAGAAGATGTGTCTGTCATTGGAAATCTAGTCGTCACTACTATATCCCCTGAAAGTGACAAAGAAAATGTACCCCCTCCACCCAGAATCCAAAACAATGACTTACATGAATCTTCATTCAATTCTTCATTCAACACATCATCTGCATCTTTGATACTGCAGTCACTCACACAGAATAGAGGCGCAAGCAAAGTCAAGAAAACGCAATCAAAACTACCATTGGTGTCACAGTTTTTCAAACCACAAAGTGAATCGTCTGTACATACAACTCAATCATCACAAACACGACATAGGAGCCAAACAAGTCCAGACAACGTAATAGACTTAACACTTGATGCTGACTCTCCACGAAAACGGCCCGCAGAAGAGGAGTCACCCTTGTTGAACAAACGTGCAAAACCTGATAAAGCACAGCGTTATCTCGAATTAATACAATTGCAAGAGTCCAAGATCAAATTACTAGAGGAAAAATTTGTCATTAGTGAATCTACCTCCATTTCGTTGGACCAGAAGAAGGAACATTACGTTGAATTGCAGGCAAGAATTGCATCCTTGGATGATTTGATTGCTAAATTAAAAGATGCGACGAATGAGGTGGTATCACCAACGCAGCATGAAGCAACTGATGATATAGAAGATACCAGTAATGATACACACGTGTTTAGAGCACCAGCAAGACCAACAAGGATTGCAGAAGCAAGGGAAATTGTTTCAAATATTGACGTTGATAATAACAATCTGATGTTGGATATAGAAGATGATTTTGGTAACAACACAATGGACGGATTGAGGACCCCAACGCAGGAGCGGGACGATGTTGATGATATGGGCAGCTTTATTGATGACGCCTCTATTCCAAACTCACCTTCTGCCTACGGATTTTCCGATGATGATGGTTCCGATGCAGTTGTTATTGATAGTCAAGAGATACAGAACCTCAGGTTGTCGCCTGATGTGGCAGAGAAATACGGAATTAACTATGACGAAAAATCTGTGCCTCCCAAGCAAAGAAATAAGAATAACAATGATGATGATCTCGAATGGCCGAATGAGGATCCGGATAATGATTACGTGGAGGATATTGAGTTCTCCACTCAGCTTAATCAAGAGCGAGAAATTGATATTATAGAGATTGATTCAGACTCGGATGATGACATTGACTTGGCTGACAATACTGCTCTTAGCGAGATGCCACTACCTGCGCGCAACATGCTTAGCTCTTCTGAATCAGGTGCCGAGTCAACCGCATCCAATCTAAATGCCATGTCAGTATCGGTTATTGCAAAGCAGAATGGACCTCCACTACTAAACATGGACAGCGATGACGGTTTCAGTGAAGACGATGACGAAATCATGCAACTCATCAATGCACCCAAACCGGTAACTCGTGTGGTGCCGAAAGGGTCCGAGGATTTTATCGATGAGGTGTATGACACGCTTAATAAGGTATTCAAACTTCAGTCATTTCGTCCTAACCAGTTGGAGGCGGTTGTTGCTTCCCTTTTGAACAAGGATGTTTTTGTTTTGATGCCTACCGGTGGTGGTAAGTCTCTATGCTATCAGCTTCCTGCGTTGATCAAAGGCGGCCATAGTAAAGGCACAACTGTTGTTATATCGCCGTTGATATCCTTGATGCAGGACCAAGTGCAGCACTTGATACACAAAAACATCAAAGCGGGAATGATTAGCTCCAAAGCAAATAGCGACGACAACAAACACACCTTGAACCTTTTCCGTGAAGGGTTCCTCGATATTGTATATTTGTCACCAGAAAAGGCAAACAAATCCACAATGATTCAAAAGATTATTGGCAGGCTTTATGAACGCAATCAACTAGCGCGTGTGGTGATTGACGAAGCTCATTGTTTAAGTTCGTGGGGTCATGATTTTCGTCCCGATTACAAGGGGATGGGCTTTTTCAAAGAACGGTTTCCTGCAGTGCCAATAATGGCATTGACGGCAACGGCAAATGAAAAAGTGCGGATGGATATTGTACATCATTTGAAGATGGATTCCCCAGTGTATCTCAAACAAAGTTTCAATAGAACCAACTTGTATTACGAAATAAGGTGGAAGAGTGGCAATTACCTTGAATCAATGAAGGATTATATCTTATCAAGGTACAAGAACAAGTGTGGAATTATCTATTGCCACTCTAAGCAGTCGTGTGAGCAGACTAGTGCCAAGTTAAATCTGTTTGGATTGAAAACGTCGTTCTATCATGCAGGTATGTCACCTGAAGACCGTTTCAAGATTCAAACCAACTGGCAAAAGAACAAGATTCAGTTGATTTGCGCCACCATTGCCTTTGGTATGGGTATTGATAAACCGGATGTGAGGTTTGTTATTCATTTATTTATTCCAAGAAGTTTAGAAGGTTATTACCAAGAGACAGGAAGAGCTGGTAGAGATGGCAAGCCATCTGAATGTATCATGTACTATTGCTACAAGGATGCAAGGTCGTTGCAGAATATGATCCATCGCGATGCCGACTTGACTGAGGAAGGCAAGGAGAACCACTTGGCGAAATTGAGGCAAGTTGTTCAGTATTGTGAAAACACCACTGATTGCAGGAGGAAACAAGTGTTGCACTATTTCAATGAAACATTTGACCCCATCAATTGCAAGAAGCAGTGTGATAATTGCAAAAACTATAACCACGTCACTGTTGTTGAAAAGGATTGTACACAGTACTCCCAAGACATTCTCAAGCTTGTCAAGTCTATTCAAAGTGAAAAAGTAACCGTTTTACACTGCCAGGATGTGTTTCGAGGTCTCAAGTACAACAAAATTACCAAAATGGGCCACAACAACAACCCATATCATGGAAAGGGGAAAAACTTGGACAAAACTGATGTCGAAAGAATTTTTTTTTACTTGCTTAGTGAAGAATGTCTTGTTGAATACCAAGTGATGAAAGGTGGCTTTGCTTCGAACTATGTCAGAGTGGGGAGAAACGCGTCAAAAGTGTTGAATGGGAGGAAAACGATCAAAATTCAATTCAGCTCTACATAGTCCCTATATATTATCATCGTGATAAACAAAGTTTGTTCTCTTTGGATCTCTTGGTGCACTTTTCGTATACTGGGCATCATCTGGTGGCCTTTCGGCAAGTGTGTTTGAATGCAACATGCTCTGGATACTGAGCAATATACTTTCAATGGAACACGCGGGTGTCCAATCTTCTCCAAGCAAGTTGAGACAAATGTGGCCATTGGAGTAGATGTGTGGATGCAATGGAATGGGCGAGGATGCATAGTTGATAAATACCACCGACGGGGAATCGACGGGGTAGTCATCAGTAATGGTCACTTGAAGATAGTAGTCATCGGGATAAAGATCGTGATTGTCGATGTGGATCTTGAATAGGAAACTTAGCAACTCTTCCGATGAGACTAGTTCAACTCCGGGCAAGTTTGCCTTGGTGATGGCTTGGTACTCTTTTGCTAATCTTTTGTGGTACGGGTGCATGTGGATTAGTCTTTCGGATTGGATGAGTTTTAGCGCTACCGAAACAAATGAAATTGTGCTGTATCGCCCGTTGTTTCCTCTTTCGTGATAATTAGTGTGGCACGGAATTACTTTATCTACAGCAACTTATCCAGGCACCGTCGAGCGATAGATTTTCCCGACACCAGCTAATCTAGGCGAGCATTGTGTCGGAGTTGTGAAAATCACTGGACTTAATGCAGTATGACACAAGCAAAGCGAATAACCCCAATCACATTATTAAAACCTAGATTATATAAATTGGTTGCAGTATAGAGCTAATCTCTCGTCTGTAGTCATTTTCAAGATCAGGAATGAAGTTTTCGGTTGTTGCAAATGGTGCTTTAGTAACATCAACAATTTACGCAATTCCATTCGAATGGCAAATTCCTTTTAGTTACTTTGGATTGGAGGCACCTCAGTCCCCTCCCCCTTCAACACTGGTGAAAATGCTGGGATTTTTTCAGAAATTTCCGCTTACTTTAATGAACCATTGGGAACACTAACTTGCCAAACAAAAAAGTTGTGGCTGCAAATTGTTCTTCCTCTGGAGACATTCAAGTCATTTAAGGAGGACACCACCAACAAACGTACCAAAGAGCAAAAGTTTTATTTACACCTTAAAGATCAAAATTTACCAAACCACCAATTGAGGGTCAAGGATCCGTCTCAATTGGGAATTGATTCCGTTAAACAGTACTCGGGCTATTTCGATCGACATCAATAAAGAGGACAAATACCTTTTCTTTTGGACGTTTGAAAGTGGAAACGATCTGAAACATGATCCATTTGTGCTATGAATTAATGAGGGTCCTGGGTGTGCTTCGTTCTTGGGCTTACTTTTGGAGTTGGGACCAGCATCAATTTCAAAGGACATCAAGCCTGTTCACAACCCACACTCGTGGAACAATAATGCAACCAATATATTCCTTGACTCACCTGTGAACGTTGGTTACTCCTATTCATCAAATGCTGTTACTTCTGCAGATGCCGCTGCGAAAGATATATTGTTCTTTAAGCAGTTCCACGAATATGCCAAATTGAATTTTCATCTTTCTGGCGAGTCGTATGGGGGACATTACCTCCCAACAATTGCCAATAAAATTTTAAACCACCTTGAAAGGTCATTCAATTTGACTTTAGTTATGGTTGGAAACGGGTACGCCGATGTCAAGACTCAGTACCAGTACTTCAACCTATGGCAAGTGGTGAAGGAGAAGAGCCAAGTGTTTTGGGACCCGGATATTTGCGAAGCAATGAAAGCAGCTATGCCATAATGTGTTAATTTGATTGACAAGTGTTAACATGTCGCAATCGATTTGGGATTGTCTTCCTGCGACCATTTATTGCAATCTAGCAGAAAACACACCTTACGGAAAGACTGGTAGAAATCTTTATGAAGTTGGAGAGGAGTGTAAGGGAGACAGTTTGTATTATAAAGGGATGGACTACTTTGATGAGTACTTGAGTAAGCCAGAGGTAATGAAAGCAGTTGGTGCGGATGTGTCAAGTCACAAATCATGCAACGAGGGGGGCTCAAGAAAAATTTTATTCTCAATGGCAAATCTGATGAGACCTTATTACAAGCATATTGTTGAGGTTTTAGAAAGTGAAATACCGGTTTTGCTCTATAATGGAGACAAAGACTTCATTTGCAACTAGTTGGGAATTGATGCTTGGACTGATGAATCGGAATGGAGTGGCTCACAGGGATATGTCAAAGCACCAATTAGAAAGTGGGAAGTGGATGGCAAACATTGTGGTAATGTAAAAAGTTACAATGAGCTCACCATTTTGAGAGTCTTCGATGCTGGGCATATGGTTCCGTATGACCATCTGAAACATGCCTTCGACATATTCATATTAAACCAATGGATTGGAGACCACTGTGTGTGTATCTATAGCTGCATAGGGCTGGACTTTTAGATATGAATCTCTAGTTGTATAGAGTATTCTACTTGTTTCTTGATTTACACTCACATAGGCAGAGGTAGCCGGAAGTAATTCTCTTCAATTGCGTCTATATACGGAAGCATCTGGGTATGTAATGGGATGACAGGAAGATAAAGTTGCAGGTGATTTTGCTTTTAGACATCTGCAAGAATTCATATGACAGATTATGTATTCATTCTCCGGTATGGCAGTGCGGCTTATTGGGGTATATTTTATCCGCGTTCCATTGTACCACAAAAAGGAAATCCGCACTTCTTCTTGTGCCTTACATCTCGGTGGCATTGTATATATAAAGAAAACAATTTCCTTTGGATAGAGAACAAGAAGTAAGGAGCTTTACGCTAGTAAAAACATGAAACTCTTCAACGTTGCTGCAGCTGCTTTAGCTGTATTTGGAATCACATCCGGGTTACAGCAACCATTGACATTACCAATCTTGGACGATCCTGACGGCCACTTGTTCTTGAAAGCCTCGAGATATTTCAACGAACCATTAAGTACTTTGACCCAAGAGACAAAAAAGTTATGGAGTCAATTCGTATTCAACTCGAACGCTTTTAAAGCTTTGAAATCAACCGGCGGATTTTCCAAAATTACAAAGCAGGAGTTTGATTTCCACGTTACAGATAAAGCTTTACCAAACCACCAATTGAGGGTCAAGGACCCGTCCAGCTTGGGACTTGACACTGTTAAACAATATTCCGGATACTTGGACATTGAGGACGGGAAGAAGCATTTTTTCTTTTGGGCATTTGAAAGTCGAAATGACCCAAAGAATGACCCAGTTATTTTGTGGTTGAATGGTGGTCCAGGTTGCTCATCATCTATGGGGTTGTTTTTTGAGTTGGGACCAGCATCAATCAACAAGGATATACAACCAGTTCATAACCCATATGCTTGGAACAATAATGCAACTGTCATATTCTTGGATCAGCCAGCAAACACAGGCTACTCTTATACAGAGAAGCCTGTTTCAAACACTATGGCTGCAGGTGAAGATGTCTATGCCTTTTTGGAATTATTTTTCAAACAATTCCCACAATATGCCAAGTTGGATTTCCACATTGCCGCTGAATCCTATGGTGGCCACTTTGCACCCGTTTACGCAAGTGAAATCATGAGTCACCCAGAGCGCTCTTTCAACTTGACCTCCGTTTTGATTGGAAACGGTTTGACGGACACTTTAGTCCAATACGAGTACTTCCAACCAATGGCTTGTGGCGAAGGTGGTTCAGAAGCCGTTGTTGACCCTCAACAGTGTCAAATCATGGATTCCACAAAACCTCTCTGTTTAGCACTTATCAAGCAGTGCTATGACACTGAGTCTGTTTGGTCATGCTTCCCTGCCACTGTTTTCTGTAACGAGGCTCAGATGGGACCTTATCAAAGGGCTGGTTACAACATGTACGATGTTAGACTCAAGTGTGATGGTTCGCAATTGTGCTATGAGAGTCTTGAGTATATCGACAAGTACTTGAACAAGCCCGAAGTTTTGGAGGCAGTGGGCGCTGAAGTCTCAGGTCATGAGTCCTGCGATGCTGGTATCTACGCAAACTTTTTGTACTCTGGTGACTGGATGAAGCCATACTACAAAAAGGTAATTGATGTTTTGGAAAAGGGCGTCCCTGTATTGATTTACGCCGGTGATAAAGATTTTATTTGTAACTGGTTGGGAAACCAGGCTTGGACTGACAGGCTACAATGGAGTGGCGCACAGGGATATGCCAAAGCACCAATTAGAAAATGGGAAGTAGATGGTGAGCATGCCGGAAATGTCAAAAACTATGACAAATTTACATTCCTAAGAGTCTTTGATGCTGGGCATATGGTTCCGCATGACAAACCAAAAAACTCGCTTGACATGGTCAACAGGTGGATCCAAGGCGATTATAAATTGTAGGATAAAAACACAGTTTTATATATACCTCTTTAAATAGATAGGCAATTAATAAAAAGCATCTTTGCGTTCCTTTCGAAAATGTTCTTTTTTAATCCTTGCTTTTACACTATCTTTTAAATATTTATATAGATAGTTCCAATCAATTTTCCCGAAATGTCGAAGATGATGAAGCGAAGGTTTTTTCCCACCTCCCACACTGCAACTCGCTCCAGTAGTGAGGCAAGTACGTTCAAAAAGACTCAGGTATCCACGGCCAGAAATTAAACCCTCCAGTATTCACCAGTGAGAACGAAAGCTTCCTTTCTTGAAGACTAAAGACCACCGTTTCAAACCGCTAACACCATAAATGATCCGAGAGAGTCCAAACTCAATTGACAAGATGTACGCTAAGGAAAATCAGCAGTATAAAGTGTCAATAAGCGACATCGTGTGTTAATTCAAATCCAACGAGGCGTATAGTATAGTAAACTTGTAACAAGAGAATACCTCATGTAGTGTCTCGATAAAAAACAATAAGTACTAAACAACATGACATAAATTTCATCCTTTCAATGCAGCAGTTGACAAACTTATTCCAGTCGATAATGTATTGTAAGAACCATAATCTTAAACAAAAATTCTCCAATTGCAACAGGTAGCATCAATTAGAAGACGGCGTTGATTAATGTCACTGCAAAATAAAACTTTGTATGAAGTCTTGTCGAAACCTTGAGCAGCATATCAATTCAAAACAAAATGGCTAGCGGTGCCATTTATTTACGAGCGACGACAACAATCCCTTAAAATCTATTCAAAAATTTCCAGACTTCTAGGAGCATATCTACCGTAAAATCAGTTTATAAATTTTGCTGTAGCAAGATGAACCCTGTAACACCACGAAATTGATCGGTTGCAAATACCAAACGTTTCATCAAGTTCTTACCTAAAAGAGCTTATACTGAGGTCCGGATGTTGATTATACTGAGGTCCGGATGTTGATTATACTGAGGTCCGGATGTTGATTATACTGA
>OGTJ01000180.1_pt1 | contig 29557 bp, 14 predicted proteins | sample 1574611 | NCBI WGS metagenome assembly OGTJ01 (sample SAMN03295858, study PRJEB24534) | human gut metagenome | isolation source: fecal sample 1 from infant 9 | host: Homo sapiens | place: USA: Pittsburgh, PA | collected 2014-07
CAGTATATACATACATATATACATACATATATACATACATATATATATATAGGTATATATATGTATACAATTTTGGATCAAACTAAGTAAGTTCTAGAACTTTCACAATGAATGTTCTATAGATAAAACACACCCCATACATTATGTGTATAATGTATCTAGATGTGTGTGTTAGTGTTAGTGTTAGTGTTAGTGTTAGTGTTAGTGTTAGTGTTAGTGTGTCTGTTTCTTTTGAAAGGGGGTTTAGAAACAAACACAAAAAACCAAAAGAAGAAGACACGAAAAAATTTAAATTAAAAAAAAAAAAATAAATTACGCGTCAAACTTGGGAAATACAGAAAAAACCTTTTCATTGCACCATACATAACTCTCTACCCACTGATAATATAGACTGTACATTGAACACAGTAAGTATAACATCTATGTTACAAAAGTACACTACTTTCTCACCTGACTCTGTACTACATCACAGATTGGTTGTATGCTACATTATACATATATGCAGATCTACACTTTGTTTACAAGTTATACACTGAATATGGTTTGGAATTAGCCTAAAGTAGTAACAGAAGTAGTAACAGAAGTAGTAACAGAAGTAGTAACAGACGTAGTAACAGAAGTATATGTAACAGATGACTGCACTCCTCCCACCACCCACAATTCAATAGTTGTAGAACATAGTTAGTAGTGATAGAACAATCTTCTGCTTCTATAGAACAAACAAACATTAGACAACCTTCAAAAGACCAAATAGTTCCAAATATATTAAGACACAAAGTGAAGAAGAAGAAGAAGAAGAAAATTTTTTTTTTTTTTTTTCGTCTCTTTTGTTAACAAAAATAAAAACAATAAAAGACAATAAAAGACAATAAACAGACGAACAGACAGAACTCAGGATTTAGAGAAAGGAATAAAGAAAAAAAAAACAGGAGACAATAATTTAAAATTACTCAACCAAACCAACCAAACCAACCAAACCAACTAACCAAACCAAGCAAACCAAGCAAACCAAGCAAACCAACCACACCTTACGTACAACACATACCCTATACATCCCACACTTACCATACACCCTCATTACTACTACTACTACTACTACTACTACTACACATTACATATCACATTGGGTATATTTTTTAAACAACACTCATTTTTACTCAACCCAACAACTACAGTATAGTAGTTAGAAACAAACAGCTAGCAGCTTAAACCGCGGGTATTGATACTACTACTGCTACTTCAACACAGTCTTTACTTTAATCCAACTATTCATAACTTATTTTGACCACTACTCAAGTTCAAAGCAGCTTTACATCCACACAGATATCCCCCTTTCCCTTTTATTAAGTTACTTCAAACAACAAACAATGTTTCATTCGTTGTTGGTGAATATCCACCACAATATTGTGCTTATCACCACATTACTTTTCATTTCCCATATATCACACGTTCATGCCGCTTGGTATCTTCCTGCAAAACTGGTTGGTTGCTATTCACAAATTTCCAATGGCGATTCACAAGGTGATTATCAATTTCAATCTTCGGGCTATTGTTCTTCTATTGGGTGCCCCAATAGTCAATATATTGCTATAAAGGGCAAAGAATGCATTTGCTTATCAAGCTTACCTTCAAGTTCTTATAAAGAAGATGGGTCGTCCAATTGTAATATTGCTTGTCCTGGTTATGATTCAGAAATGTGTGGTGGATCAAGTGATTATTCGGTCTTTTATGGTGAAGGTTATAATAGCAATGATGATTCTTCTTCATCAGACGCCACTTTGTCTTCACCCTCATCAACTGAAAATGGAGATAGCGAGACCTCACCATCAATTGGTAACAATCAACAATCATCTACTATAGGCGGTGGAAACAGTGCCAGCTCCTCATCGAATGATGATAACGATGACGATGACAACAACAATTCTTCCACTACAGGTCAATCAACTTCAGTTGCAACTACTCAAACCACCACCACTAACCCTGGCTCAATTGTGGTTACTACAACTATTAGTTCTAGTGACAATGATGGCGGTGCTATTTATAGCACTATAACTAAGAGTGTATCAACAAAGACACAGTCATCATCGACATCCTCATCATCTCCAACAACAACATCATCATCATCAACTGACTCAGAATCAAGAACTGAATCAACTTCACATTCGTCATCACCATCTTCCAGTGATACCAAAGATTCCGACTCAAATTCAAATTCAAGTGGAGGTAACAAATCTTCAGTCGGTGCTATTGCTGGAGGAGTTGTAGGAGGAGTTGTTGGTGCATTACTTTTAGCAGGAGTGGCAATATTCTTTATCAGGAAAAGAAGATCTCAAGATGACTATGACGATTACGATGAAGAAGGATTCTATAATGAAAAACCAGTCACTGGAGGAGGATTTGGAGCTGGAGCTGGAGCTGGAGCTGGAGCTGGAGCCGCTGGAGGAATAGGAGGATCAATATCACGAACTGTTGGATCACACAAGGGATCAAGAAAGAATAATAAACAAAAACAACCATCACCTTTGGATATGCCAATGGTTAACCCATTCCAACATCCAGACGACGAATTGGTACTGAATAACACTTCATCTACAACTACAGGAAACCCAAGTATACGACAGTATCAAGTAAATGGTGGTGCAATAGCCGGAGCCGGAGCCGGAGCCGGAGCAGCGGCAGGTGGCGCAAACGAGTTTGTTGATCCTAGATTAAATCCAATAATGATGGGAAGAAAACGATTATCAGATGGATCTTTGGCGGATGAGGCAACTGCTGATTATACTCGCAAGGTTTTACAAGTGGCCAATCCTGATGAAAGCTGATATTGATTAGCTTATAGCTTATGCTCGTTGGGAGGTTTTCTTGGATGGATTCATACTTTCTTTCTGTTTTTTTTTTTTTATTTTTATTTTTTCACGTTTATTATTGGGTTGAAGCTTCAGGAATGGAGGAGAGAGCATACGAATGAAAGATACAGTCTGAAGGTGTTTATTGATCACACTCTTTTGATGTTTTTTTTTTTTTTTTTTCAATTTTTTTCATTGACAAGTGCAAGATCCACAAACGTGTACAACACTGTTTTGGTTTCTTACACATGTTTTTTGCTCCTCCATGCTTCGCATTTTGACAAATCATGATGTTTTAGTTGTTGTTTAATTTTCAGTTCATTGGTTCCTTCTTGTTTGTTTTGTTTGTTTGTCGCATGCTTTTATGTTTCACTGAATGGACGACAATTGGGGGAGGATTTTTTCATTATTTGATGTAAGTAATGATTCATGTATATATGTATATATATATATATATATATATATTCTATTTCAGAATTTAGGCTAATTTTATTTTACTTTACTCTTATTCGTGTTTATGCCTTTTCCGTTGTTACCTTGCATTGGAATTTTCGACTTGTTTTGAAGTATGTAAGGTTGCAAATCGTGGTAGTATGTGATTGTATGTGTTCTTTTTTTCTGTTTCTAGATTAAAATTTGGTAGCTCCATGTTATTACCGAGAAAGTGACAAAAAGACCAAAAGACAAACTTTACAAAAATGCTGTTCTAAATTTAACCTACACGAGAGATTATTAACCACACCTTAATATACAACAACTTATACAGTCAAATAATGACGCATTATGAAAGAGTACGTTACTTGCAATATAGGGGAAACGATGTGGGTAAATAAGCAAGAGTATTCACATTCCTCCGTCTCCCCCGGGGATCGGATTTACTTTTGGACCCTAACTGCGCCTACCAACGCATGAAATCCAAACAATTTTGATTACTAACACATTTTGACAGTTGAGCAGGAATAGTGAAGACATAGAGGATAATAGTGACATGTCGGGCAGCTCAAGCAGGCGCCAAGAATCGACGTTGGATTTGCTCCCAGAACAAACCACCACCATCACCACGCCATCGTCGTCCTCCTCGTCGTCGTCCTCCTCCATACCATACCACAATGACTTGGAATCACAAATACCACCACGTCTTACACCCAAACAACGAGTAATACGAGTCATCAACCATTTGCTACCCGTAAAACAAACCTATGAACGACTTAGTAATGGATTACAAACAGGCAGAATGCAAGCCAACAGACCCGGCAGATTTATTGGCCAAGGAACAGATGGAGTTTTCCAAAACTTGATGGCGAAACCAGATACAGCATCAACTATCGAACAACAACAACGTGAATTGCATCCACCAACATATGAAGAAGCCAGTCAGGATAACAGCCCCGAGTATTGGGAAACAACTATGATATCACCCATGTTTGAAGATGAAGTATTTGTTCAAGGGTTACCGGTGGGCAACATTGCTAACTTTATCTGGAATGCATTGGTTACGGTCGCATTTCAATTTATTGGATTCATCTTGTGTTACTTGTTACATACATCGCATGCTGCTAAACAAGGGTCTCGCTTAGGTTTGGGGGTTAACTTGGTAATGTATGGATGGGACATCTTGCCTACGTTTGTGGGGAATGCTAAGGAAATTCCCAAAAAAATTCAAGTGGTTGATCCTAATGATTACGAAATTGAAAAGAGTGCCAAGATTACTGGCAAAATCGATACCTATATTGCTCTGGGATTCTTTGTTCAAAATTCAGATACCACCGGATCCAATTCTGATGTTAATGGCAGTGGTGGGGTTGACAGCTCTGAATATGGCAACACTTCTGCTCCTTATATTGCTTATGGATTGATTTCATTTGGCTTATTCATTATCATAAAGAGTATTGTTGACTACTACAAGGTGAAACAATTGGAGAGATCGATCTTGAACCCATCAGTCGGAAATGTTGCTACCCCTGCAGCTGCAGCCGCCGATACTGTCGCCGATGCTTCCTCGACAACTACAGAATCTCAAAACACACAAGAATCTACATGGCAAGCACGTAACTCCAACGATCATGATGAGTTGGATCCAACTGACATGCGTTGAGGTGGCTAACTAAATCGTAATTGAATGAATTCTATCATTAATTTTGTACATGCACAACACACTCTACCACAAAAGGCTCCTATTCCCTCAATGCAAAATGACCAACATCTTTTCATAAATAGTAAACACAATACCTCCACTTAAAACCAACCTCCCCAATCTTGGCGTAGCCCCCTTCCAAAAAGTCAACAACCCTTCTTGTTTGAAAATCTTGACAAAGCAATCCAACGTCGACTTGTATAATTTATCCGACCCCAAAGCTTGCATTCTCGTCTTGACTGTATCTATAGGCATGGTTGTGTACACGGTGATTATACCGGCAAAAGCGCCCACTGCAAAAGTAGCAGCTGAACTCAATGGCTGATTTGGTTTGGTTCCAGTAGCTTGTTGGATCATGGTTTTGATGGCATTATACGACCCCAACCTTACTGCTTGATTGGCTGCTTGACGTAAACTTACTGGCACAACTCCCGAATAGATGCCCCTGAATCCCATATCCTTGATGAGCTTTATGGTCCCACTAACCAACCCCAGTTGGTATTTCGGTTGCGGACGTTGTTTATCATCGATTAATCCAGTTTTGATTGCTTCAAACGGAGTCACGGCAACCACACTCTCCAATAAACCTGCTCCTAAACCGGCAATAACTCCCCTTGGACCAGATAGTTTCCCTTGTTTATCAACCAACAAGTTTTTAATATAATCGAATCCCAAGAATCGTACGGATGCCTTTGCCGTGTTTCCAACTACAAAAGCAGGACATCCAACATATAATGCACCAATCCCTTGTGTTTTAGCAATGGTGTAAATTAACTTCAAAGGGTTCCTTGAGGTTGCTTTGGCGGACTTGTCAATGAGTTGTAATCGAGTCTTGGCAAACTCAAAAGGGTAGGTTATTACCCCTTCAACAGCACCTGCTGTACCTCCTGCAATAAACGATTTGAATGGATCAACTTGCTAAGTGAGGGTGGGGTTAGTATCAAGAAACAACAAATGCATTGGTGGGGTAGTGGATCTACGACACACCCGCCGCGGCTATGTTACGTACATCTTTTTTAGGCATAGTATAATCTGTATATTGGAAATTTGGTGTATATGTGGGGGAGGATAACTGAAGCGAGATCGGTGTTTTAGAAATTTTTCAAACCTGAAATTTTTTTTTTTTTTTTTTCTCTTCTTAACCGCTTGAGTCATAATCGATAATATCACCATGCTTTTTTACATCATACAGACCTTTTCCTAAAACTTCAATTAATAATACATTTTATTGATACTTGGATATATACTCCTAGAACATGTTTCCTCATTCTAGTCTACACTTTATTGTTACATTGAAAGAACCTTCCAATGGATCATGTTCATATTGCACACGATCACTCAATACAGGATCGGGAGTTGGTGGTCTATAATTCGGATTCCTGACTTGGGTTCGATTAACAAATATCTCATCGTATTCGTATACTTCAGGCACTGCCAAATCAATAGCTCCAGGTAATATACTTGATGGAGCTGGAGTCCTAAAAGTCTTCGGTACATCAGACAAATCAGGAATGACATTACCTCTACCAATGTGAGCTGCATTGCGTCGTGATGACAGAAAACCTCTTGAGCTACCGGTACTTGGTGCTCCTTTGATGAAACCTTCAGTTCCGGTTGGTGTAAATGTCCCTGAACCAAATCCACCACTAGTTCCACCAACGCCACTGAAAACTTGTCCATCTTCGTTATAATTGTGTCTTCTCTTACGTCTGCTTTCTCTTTCCATCTCCTTGTCCATACGTTCAAGCTCCAATTCGGTTAATTTGATCAATTGAGGACTAAATTCAGGCACATTTGAAGGGTTTCGTAAAATCGAGAAAAAGTCATCAACAACCTGGTAATCCTTGGATACTAAACGCAATGGCGGAAGCAAATGATTACGAATTGCATCTTCAGTTACTGGTGTACCATCATAGTTACATCCAACCAAATTCAAGGCCCTGATGTACATTTGACATTGTTCACGTATACTATGGGCAATGGTGGTGCTAAATTCTCCAGGAAGATATAATTCATCACACATTATCGTAGCAAACTCTTCAGGCTCGTTCTCGCTCGTGTTGAGAATGTCCCATTCAAATTGATCTGTAAGTTGTGTGTTGTTCATTATTATATCAATCTTGATGGGTATACGTATCTCGCCTGTTGTCTTTAAAGGTTTCTGCTGGTATTCGGCAATTTGCTCTTTGATGCTATTCAATATCGTTTGGTAGTGGATACGTGGTATTAGTTTATAATCATCCAATAATTGGCCGGTAAAATCCTCAATTGTGAAAACCTTTTCATTCAAGTCCCATAAAAATGTATCACGTAGCTTAAATTTATCTCTATCTTGATCAAACTCAAGTCTGATGGGTACATAGTTTTTAACACCTTTTGTTTGAGCCAATCTTTCATTAATCATTCGATCGGAGATATCTCTTTCCGGAAGAAGTAAACGACTCGCAGTATTTGTGATACCATTACCATAACCTTGGTATCCTTCACCCCATATACTATTATTCATTTGATTCTTGGCACTCAACTGAATCGAGTTCATTCGCAATTGTTTTATTTGATTGTACTGTTGCAAGTCTCGCGATGCCAATTCAACTTCTTGCTTCATAGTGACATGCTGCTTGGCTAAATTTGTCAAATAGTCAGAATCTCTTTGAATAATTTCCTCATAAACGTCAGTATCCAACGGAATTGGTTCACCCTCTTGTTCAAACTTGTCTGACCATTGATGAAGACTTGTCAATTGTTTTATAGGCATCTTACTGTGTAGTTCTTGAGCTTTTGCTGGACTCACTCCTGGAATGGATGCTGCTGAACTCATGCGACTAGGGTCAATAAGACCTGGTTTATGCAAGTTCGCTTGTGAAGGCGTGTGTATTGCAGTATTTGGAGGGAGAATTGAAGATTGTGGTAGTGGCGGTGGTGGCGGTTGCTGCTGCTGCTGCTGTTGTTGTTGTTGTTGAGGATTGGGGAACGGTACTACTCCATTGGGTTCACCCATTGGCATTGCATTATCAACTACAGTGTTCATTAAATGAGCATCAACTGCAGTGGCTGAAGGAGGACCCACTGGTCCCAAATTGGGTATGTTAACGCCTGGAACGCCTCCCCCTATTCCTCCACCACGTATTCCCGCACCTTGAAAATTTGGTCCTTGCTGAGGTATGTTGTTGGGTATGTTACCTGGAAAATTTCCCTCAAACCCTGGAGGTGGTGGTTGCTGTTGTTGTTGCGGACCCAACTGTGACTGTAGGTTCTGTTGTTGGTGCTGGGGACTTGAAAAATTATTGGGTTCTGCTGGGTGTGGTACTTGTTGAAAAGCTGCAGGGGGTCCCTGTTGGGGCATTCGTTGTGGATTGTTTCCAACCAAAGGGTTGCCCTGAGCTGCAATCGGCAGCTGGTGCTGTACTTGTGGTGGTAGTGGTGGCTGTTGTGGTATGTTTTGCACCTGGGGAAAATTGGGAGCGCCACCTCTTGGAAAACCTTTATTTTGTTGTTGTTGTTGTTGTTGTTGGTTCAAAAGCTGTTGTCTCTGTATATATTGCCGCATCATTTGCTGAAACTGAGGATGATTCTTCATCGCCTGCATTTGTTGTGGAGTCAACGAGGCTAATAACTCTGGTGTCAACATTGGTAAAGATCCCATGTGTTGCTGGGGTTGGTGTTGTGGTTGTTGGCCCAGCTGGCCCATCTGATTAGGTTGTGGTACTCCTGGCTGTACTTGTCCATTCATATTCATACCAAACATTGCATTGTCAGTCTGGTGGTTCCCATTGTTCATGGTTATTGCAGCGCTATAAATCTAACTGGTCTCAATACACGTATGTTGTGATTACCCTCGTCTTCCTCTCTCTGTTTGGTGAAGAGAAAAAATTTTGAACAGTGGAAAACTGTTTTTTGAACACTGGTACACGCATTATTCTCATTAGTTGAGCTCAATTAGCATGAGGCTAGTAATGAGTTGGAGAGAGCCATCTACTGACACACCAGTGAAACCCGTTGTTGTTGACGAAGCCGAAACAAGAAAGAAGAAAGAGAGAGATATAGAAGGATTCAAATTACATAAATTTAAACTACAAATTCTAAAAAAAAAAAAGAATAAAAAAATTTCATATAATTTATTAAGTAACCAACTGATTGTGTCCTTTTTGGCGGTTGTGAGTTGTGTATATAACTTTTATATTTTACTTGACTTAACTTTGGATGCATATCCATTCATTACACAAACCACAGAGAAGTTGTGGTATCACAAACAATAGTGATCACTTAGTAAATGCAGTAAGTAGGAAAAAAAAGGGAAAGTAAAAGAAGAATGTGAATGAAGGATCAGACGGAAATTAGTAAGTGTATTCATTTTAAAAAAGAAGAAAAAGGATTCCTGTTGCCGGGTGGTTTAAAGAATTTAGTTTCCTTTCGAGTTACAAAAGGTTTTCTTGAAAATCGTTGAAACAGGATAAGACGAGTATTATAAGAAGAATGCATTCAGGTGCATTATAGTAGAGTTTTGAGTTATACATTACTGGCACAGGCTCTCCTTTCTACTGATTCCTTAATGTAAGTTTACCAACAGCGGTATGTGTTTGTGGTCAGTGTACATAATTGGGCGTTATTTTCCGGCTTGGCTTGTCACCTGACCCACACCAAAAAAGATGAAAAGACGAAAAATGGTTTCCAGATTATATTACAAAAAGAATAGACTGTAGTGACTACTTCTTTGGAGACCCGCCCTAAGTCATACCCCTGTCTTTATATACGATATGTTATGATGCTTCTTTCTTCTAGACTACTATCACGTTTGAGGCAGTTCCAACGTTTGTCTCTCCCAACTGCAAGGTACTTTTCAACCCAAATCCCTCAACTTCGACTGAAGAACGCTCCAAAGAAGAGGATTGGTGCACAAAAGTTGCGTAGGACTGATCCTGCTTTTCAAAATGAATCAGCGAGCTATATTCTTTCGCTCTTGGACAGGAACAAGGAAAGCCAAACCTCGAAAACATTGGAGAATTATCTATCAATTGTTACTTCGGTAACTGTGGGTGATGCAATCAACTTTGATAAAGTAGTTGATGCTATTCAACTGGAGTATAAATACGAAGTAATAGTACCTGATGAGGTGATAAACATTGAAGTTTCATCAAAAAATCTCATGGTTTTATCCAATGGAACTTTAGTGGGATGGGATTTCACCGAAGATGAGATAATCAACAAATTATTGCCAAAGATTGAAGACGCAGTAGAGTCCAAATTCAGTGACTTTGAAAGTGAAGAGTTAGATTGGATAGGATTAACCCATTTGCCAAAAGAGCCATTAAACAATGGTAACAGTTATTTACATGGTGAAATTTTGGTGGTGCAAGGAAACAATCCCGACAAAAGGTTACTAGATATGGCAGCATTTGCAATTGGACTCAGCAGATCTACGAGGTTATCCATCTTGGAAGCCCAATTGGACGAATTCCTCACCTTCACTAGAAAAAATTCGGAAATTTTATCGAGTGGGAAACGGATTCCATCAACGGAACAAGAATTGTTGCGTATAACAGGAAGGTTGTTCTTATTGAGGGGGAAATTGAATCTCTATTCAGAATTGATTGAAACTCCCGATTTATATTGGAGTGAACCCTTTTTGGAGAAAATATACAACAATGTATCCAAAATACTTGATATAAATTCAAGAATATCCATCATGAATAGAAAATTAGATTATGCAACGGAGGAGCAAAGAGCCTTTCTTAGTGTTTTGAATGAAAAGAAGTCAACCAGGTTGGAATGGATTATTATATTGCTAATAATGGTTGAAGTGGTGTTTGAGATACATCATTATTATGAGAGATATGAAGATAAAAAGGAAAAAAAGAGAGAGATTTAGAAGGTACAATCTTGTACATATGATATAAATTAGACTATAGTAGCTTGCCTGTAAATATGAATCAATCGTTTTTGATGCTAGTTATTTTGTCAGGTTGTCCATCCTTGTGTGCTCAGTTCGCTGTCGCAATTGTTGACTATTTCCGGCATAAACTTATTGTTGATACTGGAATTTAATTTCGTTTACTCTTTTCACTAGTCTAGATTTGGATGTTGGGCTGAAAAGCTGCACTAAAACTACGCAACAAGTATCCAAGTTGGTTTGATTACTGTTTGAAATTTGACAAGAGCAGATGAAGTCTCTCATCCGCTCCTTTAGAATCAGGAATGAGATCAACAATATGTGCGTTCGAGAGATACATGTCTCTTGTGTGCTTCAGATCATGTAGCTAATATATGTTACATCAATCACTTTATCAGCCGTCCAAACAGTGTATACAACATAAAATGATACTCATTACATTATGGCTTGTCAGAATGATACAAAGTTGTCCCTTCTATCTCAAACCGATGCAAGTGCTACACTCCATACAAGTTTAGTGAAGTTTTGCAACCACATACAACCGCACTCTGGGGGGGGAACAATGGTAGTATTACAGGTAGGTGCTCATACTGTACACGTCATCTTACATAGTAACGCATTGTTTAGTTTTCATTGTGTTTTTTTAGTTGTGCTGATTCTTGTGTGTATGTTTAGTTCACTTAAAAGCATCAAATTTTGGCAACCAAAAGATTCGACAGTGGGTGAATCTTGTATACAAAAGTATGAATAGACCACGAATCCCCCCCATTCTGCAATCTTCTCTTTTCTTCTTTTCTTCTTTTCTTCTTCCTTTCTTTCATCTTTTTGCTCTTAGTATTCAGTCACCACCATCATCACCACTACTCATGCTACCACAACAGCTTATCGCGTGGTTCAAAGTATTCACTCTCCCAACATCAAAGATTCCGTCGAGATCCACAAAAATCGACTAGAAAACAAGGCGGTAAATTCTTCTAGGCACTTTCTCCCCAGAGAGTCCTGGTTCTCCTCTTTGAGGAAGAAAAGGACCATGTCTGGAGTTTGGTACTATCTTGACTTTGAACAATTGGAAACAACCGCTGATCGGGTCTTGTTGGAATCATACAATATTTGACTTCTAGGGGAGAGATATGTTGCAAACGTTGAGGAAACATTTTTGTGATTATAAACTCGTCAGATGATTTACAAACAAGTACGTGTTGTGACTGACGATAAGGTCAATGGAAATTCAGCTAGAAAATTTTTCAAGAGTTGAAAGTTATCTGGAATTCATTTGGAGATTTCTGAAAATGTTGTTGAAATTGATATCATATTTCCCGAAATATGATGTGATGTGTTTGGGAGTATTGAATGTTGATGTGTTGTGGTTTAGTGCTTTTGATTCCATGTTAGTTTCAAGTTGTTATTATTGCGGGTCTTTCGCTGGTTTTGGTTGCTGGTTTTCTTCATCTGCTGCTTGTGGTTGCGGAGTTTCATTATTTGCTACCTTTGGTATTTTCGTTTGATGCTGAGTAACCTTGGGAGAGTCTCTGTGGTCAGGCTCTTTGGACTTTAACAGTTGGGGTTTTCTTGGGAGATTAATCAGACAAGGTATGCCCTTTAATTGGTGTTTTCTTCAACTTTAGTACATTGGGAAATATCGGGTCAGAAAGGGAGATTGAACATTTGGGTATCATCCTAATTCAGAATTGAGATCAATTGGAAAAGTTCTGGGAATTATATGGGAACCTACATCATCATCATCATCGTCGTTCCCATACGAAAGTGGTCTATCAAACTCATTGATGTTACCATCTTCAAAATCATCACCCTCTTCTTCTTCTTCTTGCAGAAGCTCAACTTCTTCATCATCTTCGTCCAAATCAGAAAACTCTTCTGTGTCATAATATTTTTCATTTCTGTTCCCACGACCAACTTCAGCGCCCTCTTTGTATTTCCTTCAACGTCATTCATCTCTTTAATAATGTCAGGGTCGCTTATCGATCATGATTACATTTGCTCTGTTGTTTAACCAGCTTTGAGCAGTTCTAGCATTGAAGTGACCATAATTGTAGTTGAAATAACAAGAGCTCGCTTATATGTGCTCACAGATTCCCTACCATAAGGTCTAGTGGACTAAGTGAACCGGTTTATGAGAGATGACATTGATACTAACTTGAATAACATGAACAGCAAGCGAAAGGTTCTAATGTTCAACTGTTGGATGATTATTCAGAACCTAGCTCACTCTAAGGGATTATCAGCTCTGGCGCAATCCAAATAAATGAATTGAAAGTCGTCTCAATTCGTAACGTTGTCTTGTGGCCCTCAACAGACTACACTTTGAACCCCATCATTGAAGTAACTCTCAAAGACAGTTAGGTACCGTCTGGTTTTAGATCTCGTGATGCTTTTAAGCACTGCAACAAAGACAAAGAAAACTGAAAAAAATAATCCCCCTCGCCTTAAACTGCTAACACACATACAATTCAAGATGACACACAGTAACAACACTCCCTATTACGAAGCATTACCAACCAATTTGAAACCAGTTCATTACAATGTCTCAATTGCAGACATTGACTTAATCAATGACACATTCAAAGGAGTTGTTGAAATTGACTTGAATGTGATTGAGCCTACTGATGAAATACACTTGAACTATAGAGATATTACAGTGTCAAAGGAAAACATTGAAATCACCTATGGCGAAAAAGTAGTGCCAATTGAGTCACTCACTGAGTTCAAGACAAAGGAATACTTTGTCATCAAGTTGAAATCAACTTTGGAAACTGGCAAAGCGTTTGTCAAGATCAATTACGATGCCATTGTTCAAACTAACATGGCCGGGTTTTACAAATCAGCTTATTTGGAAGATGGAGTTGAAAAAGCTATGTTGAGCACTCAATTTGAAGCCACGGATGCAAGAAGGGCATTTCCGTGTTTGGATGAACCACTTTTGAAGGCAACTTTCAAAGTGAGAATAACTGCCAATTCAGAATGGACAATTATTAGCAACACCCCAGTTGAATCTCAAAGTGATGCCTCCGATGGGCTAAAGACAGTCGAATTTGAAAAGACGCCAATCATGTCAACTTATTTGTTGGCTTGGGCATGTGGGGATTTCGAGTATGTTGAGAGTTTCACTAAGGACGAATACAATGGGAAGCCATTACCAGTGAGAATATACACCACCAAGGGGTACATTCACGAGGCTCAATTGGCTTCGGAAATCACTCCCAAAATTGTTGATTATTTTTCAAAAATTTTCCAAATTAAGTACCCATTGCCTAAATTGGATCTTATTGCTGTGCATTCATTTTCGCACAATGCCATGGAAAATTGGGGTCTTATTACTTATAGATCAACAGCTTTATTGTATAATGAAACCAAATCGGATCCATCATACAAACAAAAAGTGGCGTATGTTGTTGCTCATGAACTTGCGCATCAATGGTTTGGTAACTTGGTGACTATGAAGTGGTGGGATGAATTGTGGTTAAATGAAGGATTTGCAACTTGGGTTGGATTCTTGGCTGTTGACTACCTTTATCCTGAATGGGATATTTTTAGTGAGTTTGTTAGTGAATCTTTGCAACAAGCTTTGGAATTGGACGGGTTGAGAAACTCGCATCCGATTGAGGTACCAGTGGTTGATGCATTAGACATTGATCAAGTGTTTGATGCAATCAGCTATTTGAAAGGTGCTTCAACAATTTTGATGATTTCAAAGTACTTGGGAACTGATTTATTTCTTAAGGGAGTCTCACTGTACTTGAGCAAGAACAAGTATGGTAACGCCACTAGTCATGATTTATGGACAAGTGTTGGCGAAGTTAGTGGGAAGCCAATAGATCGATTGATGGATACTTGGATTAAAAAAGTCGGGTTCCCTCTTGTTAATGTTGAAACAAACACGCAGAAGAAGTTGCTACTCTCGCAAGCGAGATTTTTAAATGGTGGTGATGTGAAGCCAGATGAAGATGAATCAATTTGGTGGGTTCCATTAAATGCCAAATCGGATTCCCCGATCCCCCTTGATTCATTCGATCAAAGAAACGCGTCTGTTGATGATGTTGATTTGAAAAATGGCAAATTCATAATTAACTCGGATACTGCAGGCTTTTACCGAGTCAATTACTCTGACGAAATCTTGACTCAAAATGTTATTGCTCATTTCGATTCATTGACGTCAAGGGACAAGGTTGGTATCATTGCTGATTCGGCTGCTCTTGCATGTGCGGGAAACAACTCGACCACAAATTTCCTTAAATTAGTTGAAAAGATCGTGCCTCAATTGGATGATGATTATGTTGTTTGGTTAGAATTGGGTAAGAAATTGAATCAATTCAGTATTGTTTTCACCACTGAGGAGTCAAGATCCAAAATCAATGCATTTTTGAAACTGGTTTATTCAAAAAGTGCAATTGCTATTGTCGATAAATTGAAAACAGCCCCAAGGGGCAATCACAACTCCAACTTTATCCAAACTAAATTGAGGTCGGAAATTTTGACTAAAGCTGGTAAGTTGCAAATCCCAGAAGTTTATGACTACGCATTATCTTTGTTCAGTAGTGATGAGCCTATTCAACCATGGTTACGTTCATTTGTGTACTCCACCATCGCTTCATCTCCAGATTTTACAGAGGACCAATTCAACAAGATTTTAAAATTGGTAACACACCCAGATTCATTGGATTCTCGCGAAGTTGCATTAGCTGCGCTTGGATCAGTGACCAATAAGACCATATCGAGTCAATTAATTGCATTATTGGTGAAACCAGATATCATTCCAACAATGGATGCACATTTCTTGGGACTGAGATTGAGTGCCAATAGTGCCACAAGAGATGAATTTCTTGATTTCTTTTTAGACAATTATGATGCTAGTTTTTACCAGATTATGTCGGCAAATATGGTAGTTTTGGATCGTTTTGTGAAATTGACGTTGAAGAATTTCCAAAGTTTGGAGAAGTTGAACAAGATTGACAAGTTTTTCAAAACTCGTGATGTTCATGGATTTGAACGTGCTTTGAAACAATCATTGGATCATGTTAGAATTAATGCCAATTGGTACGCTAGAGACCACGATGAAGTGATGTCCTTCTTGGAAAAGTATTGAAAAAAAAAAAGTATTGATAAGTGGGCTTACTACGAAAGTATTGGCTGAGTAATTATCTTTTTCAATCTCTATACGTAAATATATACATTATCAAAACAAGTAAACGTCCAACATAGTTTTGCTCTTAATCTTTGTTGTCAACTTTGTGATCATGGGTTGATGCGTATCTTCCCGAAGGATCAGAATGACAACCCCATTCAGCTTTAGGTACCCATCTCATAACAGTTGAAGCAGCAGCTTTTGATTTGTTAAACATCTTGTCAAACTTGCATCTATACCAGTAAGCTTCTTTAGTTTGTGGGATATCATCACCCCATTCAGGTTTAGGGTTTTGCAAATCTTCATCAGAAACCATCTTTTCTGCGGTATCTTTTAAACAATCAATCCATGAGTATCCAACACCGTCAGAAAATTGTTCCTTTTGTCTCCACAAGATTTCATCAGGCAAATATGGTTTATCTTTGGTGTCAAATGCTTTCCTTAAAATGTATTTTTCAATGTGATCTTTAGTGATGAGTTTATCTTCAGGGTTAACATTCATACAAACTTCCAAAAACTGTTTATCCAAAAATGGAACCCTGGCTTCCAAACCCCAAGCCATGGTTGATTTGTTGGCTCTGAGACAATCAGCATAATGCAAGTTCTTGACTCTCTTGACACATTCTTCATGAAAACTAGCGGCATTTGGAGCATTGGCAAAGTACAAGTATCCACCGAAAATTTCATCGGATCCTTCACCAGATAAAACCATCTTGATACCTTGGGCCTTGATCTTTCTAGATAACAAGTACATTGGAGTTGATGCTCTAATGGTGGTAACATCATAAGTTTCTAAATGGTAAATGACATCATCAAGAGCATCAATACCTTCTTCCAAAGTGAATGTATGTGAATGGTGAATAGTACCGATATATTGTGCCACTTTTTCAGCAGCAACCAAATCGGGAGCACCAGGTAAACCAATAGCAAATGAGTGTAATTGGTTAACACCGACTGAAGAGTGCAATTCACCGGAAACGTCAACACCCGATAACTCCTTGTTGGCGTCGATACCATGATCATGGGTTTTGATGGCTTCAGTGTATGCTTTTTTCGTTTCCCTAGCAGCAATTGAAGCAATCAAACTGGAATCCAATCCACCTGATAACAAGACACCATATGGAACTTCAGCCATCAATCTCTTTCTCACGGCCAACTCCAAAGTTTCTCTAATCTTGGTGTAGTCAACTGGAGTAGTGGGGATTTTGGATCCATCCCACCACGAAGGTTCAAAATATCTAACAATCTTGTCAGTGTTTGAATCATAAATGTGTCCTGGTGGGAAAGCTTCAATTTGATCACATTCTTCAACAAGACACTTCAACTCAGAGGCAAAAAATCTCGTTTCTGGTGACTTGGAAGATTTACCCAAGTACAACGTAGTAATACCAATGGGGTCTCTAGCAGCAACAATTCTATCGGTTTTTTTATCGTGCAATACCCAAGCAAACATACCGTCCAAGTATTTAGGAGCATCAATATCGTACTTTTCAAAGAGGGGGATAATAGGTTCACAATCACTCAAACTCTTGTATTTGTAATCGGGGAATTGTTGTCTTAATTGAATATGGTTATAAATTTCACCATTAACTGCCAATACATATCTTTCATCAGGAGATACAATTGGTTGAGCACCGGAATCTAAACCAACAATGGCCAATCTTTCATGACACAAGATAGTGTTGTTGTTGGCAATAACATTACCTGACCAATCTGGACCTCTGTGTCTTATTAGTTTAGAGTATTGTAAAGCCTTTGGTTTAAAATCTTCAACGTTTTTGCATTTATAACAAGCGAAAATACCACACATGTCAAATAAAAATGATTTTGTTTTTCAAAAGGAGCGTGCTAGTAGAATTATGTCTCTTCTTAGATGATATGGAGTAAACCAGTGGTTTATATATATATATATGCTATCAGTTGTGGAAGACAATAGTTGGGTACGTTGAAATTTTTTTCCTCTTCTTAAAAGAAAGTGAAAAATTTTGGTCAATGATTCGGTGACTCTTTTTTCTTGGAAATTACTTTACTCTTTTGTGTAACATATCAAAACACAATGGGATGAGTATCTATACCCAATATTTGAGTCATACAACTGAGAATTGGGTAATGGATAGCGAGATAAGAGTAAGGGAGAACCCACAAGAACATATGAATCAAAGTTGAGTCATTTGTACCTTCCCCCCCTCGCCAAATGGCAATAGTTTGAAGGACTAGAAGCTTCAACAAACTTGTACCGCAAGAAATCTCGCCACTTTGTGAGATCTACATACTACACCATATTGACTAATCTCCTTTTTTAAAAATCTTATTGCTAACTAATAACTTAACTTCTAAATAAAACAACAAACATGATAACCCACTCCACTCTGCTTATCTCTCTCTCACAACTTGAATCCATTTGTCTTTCTAATCTGGTCAGGATCACGATCAAAATTCTTATCAGTAATATCAATAATATAACTGATATTGACATCATCAACCAATAAGCTCTTGTCGCCATGACTTAAGTTCAACAATTGCATCAAAAACTGATTCAAGATATCGAGATCTCTAGGATTCAATATCTGCACAAACGCCTTGGTCTTGGCCTTGTTTTTGAAAATCTTGACCAATTGTAAATTGTTCAAGTAAAACAAGTCACTAACCAAGTACTGTTTGTTTATCGATTCTAATGATTTGAAACGGGCCCTTTTCCTCAGTTGGTCAATTATGTATTTAAGTAATCCTTTAGTTGTTGGGTACCTCAATTCTTCATCATCCAAAATAATCTTGTCGTGGGTTTGTTGGCGTTTCGCCCTAGCGTAATTGTTAGCCAAGTTGGTTGTCATGTCCAAAATGTTGGTAATCAACACAATGTATGATTCAATAAATGGTTGAGCCAAGTTGGCAAACGTCTTTACATATTGACGATCTTCAATTTTGTAGTAAGGCAACTCGGGTACATCCTCCAGTGATGATGAAGACGACGACGACGTGTTTGAAGCTAATGAAGAAGCATCAGTATCGGTGATTCTCTTTTGTGGCTCAACTCTGCTAATGACCCCCTCTTCAACCAAATCATCAAGAATGAAATTTAATGAGTTTCTTGGATTTTCATCATAATCAAATAAAAACTCATTCTTCAACAAACTGGTAACAATGTAAAACAACTTGCCCAAGATTCTTCTATTGGCACTGTAACTACCATCAAGTAATAATATGAGATACATGGCAATACATCTGTGGATGATCAAATGAATGGTCAAATTCTTGTAATACAACAATTCAATAGGCGATTCAATCTTGATTAAATCCTTCTTTTCGTTAACTTTAATGAATCGGAAAAATGAAACAATACAATACTTGATGACAGAGGCAATTTCGGCATTGCTGGCATTCAACATATCTTGCAAGATAATTTTGTTGGTAACTGATGATTCATTTTCTCTAAGCAACATTTTTAAAACTAGTCTCAATATTGGGATCATTTCTTCCGTGGTAAACAAGGTCTTGCCACTATAGTCAGTATATGCTTGTAATGCAGTACCAATGATTGAAATTTCAGGAATGAAGGCAATTCGATTAACTTCATGCAAAATCTTGAACCCCAATTTTTTCAAATTGACATCTTTTTCATTGGTGATTTCTTGTCCACCATGATGCTGTTGTTGCTCTTCAGTGATGAATTCACTCAATGTAAAACTTTGACCCAATTTGACAAAAATTTTACCAGTCAAATTACGAGTTGAATTGTCATTGAAACCTTGTTTATCATAAATCAATTGATCCTTCTTTGGGAAAAAGGCCAGAGCAGCAATGGAAACAATACCAACAAGACTTTCTTGAGTCTTGTCATCACCTTTCAATTCTTTTAAAAATGAATCATTTTCGTAAATACGTTCATAAGTGACACCAAGTGGTTGAAACAACATATCGAAATGAACATTGTGTTCTTCGTGTCGTTGTTTTAAATATATTGATACCAATGATTTCAAAATACCATATTTGGGCAATAACAATTTCCCATCTCTTGATCTTGTACCCTCAATAAATACTTCAAATGCCGTCTTGTTCACCAACAAGAATTCAATAACATTGTTTAAATTACGCTCAGTATACAATTCATTGTTGAATGAACGTGGAATGAAAATAGCACCCAATTTTTTCAAAAGATTACCAACAATGGCAACATTTAAATTTTCGCCAGCAATCACTGATGGGGTGGCAATGTTGAATCTGATTGACATTAAATGAATAATGACATAATCCAAGTGCGACTGATGCGATGGAGCCCAAATAATTGACATGGGGTTTTCGATATATTTTTGAAACAAGTTGGACATTTCTTGATTGGAAACCCAAATACCCTTGGGGAATAATTTTTGCATAATTGTCATTACTGTAACATAAGCACTGCGAATAAATTGGTGGGATGCAAATGTTGGCAAATTGATTTCATTTTGATTCTTGTAGTATTTAATCATGTAATCTTTAACTTCTTTGAATCTCGATTTGAAATCAGATGCCTTAATCAACTTCATATTCAATTCTTGATTGACTAGGTTGTAAACAATTTCATCCAATTTAGGATCATCTCTTTCTAATTTACCATCCATGTGGTCTTTAAATTTTTTCTTGAATGAATCATCGTGTTTATTCATAAAATACTTGTATTCAACATCTTTATAAATCTTGTCATAGTACTGTCCACCAGTGAAAAACCTGTATGCCGAATGCAACAAGTTGAATGATTGATGTAAAGTCTTGACATTGTTGGGACTATCAATATACGTTTCTTTATCTATTGGCAAGGGAAATTTCATATCAACCTTGGGGTCAACCAATGGATCTTGAAGGATATTGATGTCAAAATCCGAGTTGGAAATGTCCTCTTTACCACTGACTGTCATTGTTTAGCTTGTGTAGGGGTTGAGCTTATTAAAATGTGGTAAGGAAGGTCAAATAACTGAGTGGGTGAGTGAGTGAAGTAAACTTGAGTTTTGGTTTGATTATCTCGAGTATCCCAATGGCTACTAAGCTTTGGAAATTTTGTTGGTTAAAATCCAAATTCTTTTTGTTCTCTCTTTTTTTTTTTTTTTATTTTTCCAGTTGGGGCAAAGTGCCACAAAATTGAAAAGAATATATATAACCAGATTGTTGTTACTACCTGCTAGTACTACTAGACAGTGTAGACAGTAGTCAACTCTTTTTGGTCTGTTTCCAATTGAATGGGTTTCAATTGGTATAGGATGTTTGGGAATAGCACTGGTCTTAGTCGAGTTATAAGGCAGTCAACAGATTTGACGGTTCTTTCCTGGGAGTCAAGGTAGGGGGGGGGTAGGGTGTTTGCTCTTTTTGCTGTCTTTTGTTCTGGTTATCTTTCCTTCCTCCTCTTTGTCAAAAGCAATTTTAGTTTGTGGGAAAAGGAACCGGAAAAAAAAAAGAAAAAAAAAAGAATTAGTGGGGTATAACTATGCGGAGATTTGTCTCTTGAAACAAGCACCTGACTAAATTTGACAAAGTAATTCCTGCGTGTATGTCTTTTTCTATTCCTAATCGATTGAGGGTGTAGAAGGAAGAATGGGAGGGAAGGGGGGGACTGTATGACTAAGAATGTAAATGATCTGTATGATGGGTTGGGGATTCAGATGAAGTAGACCTTTCAAATGAAAACAAAAAGGTGTAGAGAAGTTTTTGAGAAAACAATTGTTAAAGAAGAAGGGGGATATTCTATCCCTTTTATATCGACGTTTACACACCATTCCAATATAGACTACACTCAGTCAATTGACTGTGATAATTTTATTGTACAGTTAGCTCAATTTCATTCTTTATGATGCAACTTTTCGTTTGATGTGACGATCAAAACCCAAAATTTCCTACAGAATTCCATACTAGTTTCATACCCTCATCCTATCAACAAAGACTACCATATTACCTATAACATAAGTGTATTTGTATACCGGTCTAGCCTAGACACGAGTAGTTGGGATGTTATAGGTATATCATCTGTACTCTTTTGAGTTTTTGATTATTACAAAATATCCATCATCGTCATCATCTCATTGATTTACCACCTCCCCCCCATCTCTTTATTAGTTCTTTGTTACACAAAACCTCCCCCAGGAAAGACCCAACAAAAATTTATAGTTACACTAAATCAGAAACAACAAAATAAAGTATACAACCAACCAATCAACCAATGTATCAATCAATCATTAAACCCACTTCAGTATTGAAATATTAGTATAGATGGACCAATATGGTATCATTTTAAAACTGCTTTATAAGTTTTGTACCATGTACTGCCTTACCAACCACTGGGGACTACCTCACGGACTAAAGGGTTTTGATACAAAAACAACATGGGGTGATTCCTACAACGAAAAGAAAAACCTTAATTAGCTTAGCTCCCATCTGCTTCCCACATGGAGTGATACATAACATCAATGGCGTATATATGTTTATCGATGGACTGTACTGAAAGGGGTCAGTGTAGAGAGCGATTATTCGATACAATTGAATGCTGTGACGTATATGGAAGGATGCTTTTTCCAAGTTCAAACTGAGAGTATTCATTTACAAACGAGCCACAACACACAAGTGGCTTTGCTCTCTACCCAGTGCTTTTTTGTAGTATGATCACCTAACCAGTATATCCCGCGGTTGCGAAAAAACAAAGAGTAGTATGTACAGTATAAAGTTGTTTTATCGTTTTTGTTTTTGTTTTTTTATACCTCGGTATAAATCGACACAATAGGAGCCAAAAGGGTACCAGAATTGGGACATTTTCATACCGAAACTTTCTCTGGAACAACAAAAGCTCCCCCTTGTGAATTATACAGACAATACATGATGAAAATGAAAGTTAGATACATAGCAAACCCTCTGCCCCCCCCCCCTTATTTTTTCTTTTTCAGAGTATCATAACCAGGGGGAACGGAAGATCAATTGAGGTATGTAACCCATACATACATTTCAAAAGCCACATTATCCATCTTGCATATACGAATAAAACCACTGCGGATGAGTGTCATATTTCGACGGCGGGGTGGCTCAAATAATGAAGAACTTACTAACCATATGAAGTGTCAATTGAAACTGATACGTCGCAAACCTCCTTTTCCTCTCATGTGTACGAGGTTGAAATCAAGGTGCTTGGTTTAAACACGCACTTGGGACCCTACTATAGCTTTGTTGTACATCAGACACTTATATGCATATATCCACACACGTCTATGTGTGTCTCGATAAAGTTAGTTATAATCCCAATTTTGCGCTGCGCAAAATTGCGAAATGTGCACTTCAAACAAACTTGTCAATTGCAAACCTCAGATACAAAATTGTAGGAATATATATATATATATATATATATGCGTCGAAAAATCAACAAATTCGACCTTCAAGTTTTTCATTTTTGAGATACTCAACCTCTCAATATGTTTAACGAGGATAAAACCTGTCATGGATATCAAAGATACGACCAAAATTTAAACGTTATTATCATTATTATACAAAATCTAAACAAGTATCGAAAAGTTAGTGAGGTCAAAGAATTGAAATTTGAAAAGAATTAAACAAAAGCAAAGATCAAAAAAACAAGTCATTTTACTTCTTTACCAAAAGCAAATCATTAAGTGTCGCATGGTAAATTGTCCTGTTGGTTCCATTGACTTTATTCACATCACAGGTTCTTTCTTCACAGTAACTTTCTTTTCCAATTGCGTTTTTTCTCCAGATGCGCATTCTTCTCCGTCTTCATCAAACCCGGCACCAAAGTTGTTGTCTTCATCATCATGATCATTATCGTCATCACTTCCAAGCAAGTAATCAACCTCCCCCTCATCCCCCTCTTCCACACCATCATCATCATCACGACTCGATCCATCTCTCTTCTCCTTCTTAACATTAATCTGCCTTCCACCCTTCTCTTCTTCAATCGACTGCCTCAACTTCTGTTTATATTCGACAGTACCCTGACACAATCCAGTTTCGATATGTTGCACCAACCATTGAGAATTATTTTCAAAAAACTGGAAACATCCAGCACATCGTCCACTCAACAAGTTTCGTTCAGTGGACTTGGTTCCTGGTGGATAAATGAAATGGAGTGCTTTTAAATGGGTCTTGAATGTATCTCTACGACTGAACCCACCCGTTGGGTGACATTTAGTTCCCACAGTGGCTCCCAGTACTCCCAGTGCACCTAGAACTGATGAAGGGGTGGTTGACAGCGTACATGACAGATGGTCATCTTGAGAGGATGGGTCAGTTTCTTGATAAAATGGACATTGGAATGCTTTTGATGAACTGTGCTTTTTCAAATGACGAGTTAAATAGCCCTTCACTTTGAATTGGGAATTGCAGTGTGGGCATTCGAATGAGTAGCCCACTTTGCCGTCTTTCCCAGTATAGCTTAATTTGCGAACAGTGGTATTTATAGTTTTGGTGGTGGAGGTGGCAACAACCACTGGCGCATTCGTAAATGCAGCAGCACTATTGTTCATTCTTGCATCTCGATTGTTGTGGCCATTGGAGCTCTTATCCTGTTGAAAATGTTCAAGTTTAACCTTTTTGTTCTTTTTCTGTTTACATTTCAGCAATCTTGTTGGAGATTCACGCTTCAATACCGGTTTCATTACAGTATCAGTTGGCGATACAGGCACGTCAGAGTCAAAACTGGAAACCACTGATGGAGAAGTTATGGATAATCCTGAAGATGACAATTTTCTTTTCCTCGATGGAACGACAAATGGCGACGAAACATCATTGTGTCTAGCACCACCAAATTGATCAAGGTTGGAGAGTTTGAAGCCTTCCAGGTAGTGGCGTTGTACTTGTTGCCGTTGTTGATGTTGTTGTTGATGTTGTTGTTGTTGGTGGTGATGTTGTTTGGTGTAGGCGATATGATGAAAACTGTTGAAGCGGTCAAACCCACTAGCTGCAGAAGGAAACGACGATGATACGTGTGGTTGGAATCGCGATTGTTGTTGTGAATGGGGTAGCGATATTGAGTGGGAGTAAGGACGAACCAAGTGTATATCTCTTTTTGGCAATGATGATGACTCTACCTCAAAGAAATCAGAGTTAACATCATCATCGTTATCGTCACCACTTTGAAAATAGTATGCTTGTCCAAACTGGAAACTTGAATTGACGCCGCCGCCACCACCACCACCAGTACCTTGCGGGATAACAACGCTATCTTGAGGCGATGGACGATGCAACCTGCTCAAAATCTCATCATCCAATGGGCTGAGAAAACTTTCGGTTGATGAAACAGAAGATGAGATTAATGCATTTTCAATGAATGTTGTTGATGTACCTTGTTTCGAATTGTGGCCCTTATTAGTTGTTATTGGTCTATTGGGCGTTGGATCATGATGTTCAAAATCATCAAAATATGGATACTCAGTATCCTTGTCATTGTTGTCGCCCGTAGATTGATTGGCAAAGACATCTCTAGAAAAAGATGCAAATGTGTCTCTATCAACCTGGTTGTTGACCTCCCTCTCATTGAAAGCATTCAAGAAAAAGTCATCTTCATCGTTGTTGTTGCTGTTGCTGTTACCGTTATTGTTGTTGTTGTTCAGGTGATAACGATGTTGATGCGCTTCTATGAAATCATCAAAGATGGGCAACTCACTAGCTGGTGATGGTTGCGAACAGATTTGACCAAACTTTCCAGTTCTCTGAACCTCTTGCTTGAAAGGGTCCTGCTTTTGCTTTTCCTGTTTGGCTTGCTCTTTTTGTTGCTGCTGTTGTTGTTGCTGTTGATGATGTTGAAACACGGGAGTATATTTCTCCTCTTCTTCATACCCGTTTTTCCCAAAATGAGGATCGCGATGGGTAGAATATCCCACAATATGACCATCTTGGCCATAACGATGCTGTTGTTGTTGTTGATGATGCTGGTGATGGTGTTGTGGATGGAAGCGGTGCAAATCATCAATTGCTGAGTCAAAAATTGAAATTTGGTCGCCACCATCAAACATTAAATCCAAGTCATCAACAGCACAATTGATGGGGAAGTTTGATCTTCCTTGGTTGAAGACACTGGCATCTTTTGCATCAGTATCTGTGGCGGTTGATTGTTGTTTACTATTGCTAAGCTCGACGAGTTTGGAAATAGGTGGGAACAACTCCTGATATCTGCGAGTTCCATAAATCAAACGATTGATAAATTTGTAAACATTGAACTGAATGGACAATAATCTTGATGATGTAAATGGTTGATAATTAGCTTGTGTTGAGGTCGATGAGGTTCTGATTGTTTTACCAATGGTGTAAACTTGTTTTGCTTTGGAGCTTACAACTCCGTAGGGTGAAGATTTAACAAGATCTTCATAGTTTGAATCGTACAATAAACCAAGTGATACGATAAGCATTCTTACAAACTCTCTTTAATAACTTATTGTGGCTATATGTGAGTTGATGTAAGGGGTGGCGTGACGATTAAATGGTGCTGTGGTTTTGCATGAGCTGCAAAAAAAGAAAACAAAATAAAAGGTAATAATGGGTTGTATGAAAGCAAAACAAGCAGTGACTGGATTGTCCTTGATTAATGTATAGATATCAAACTTTGAAAAACCACGCCGTACAGACTTTAATGGATAGTGGAATCGAATAAATGAGGAGTAATAGATATACCTCTTTAATTGAATTTTAGTTCGGTTAAACGCGGTTTGATGTATGTTTTAATGAACTTTTTGGTTGGTCTTGTTAATATATTCGTTTTGAACTTTGCAAGATATATTTGTTGGCTTCAGGTTGATACTTTTGACTCCTTTTAGTTTTTGACTGAGACAGAAATGGGGGGTTGGAGTATGGTTATGAAATAGTATTAATATGGCTCAGTTTTAAAATAATATATAGGGTGATTTTGACAGTTGGAGTATAGAAAAAATAATAAATCCGGTTTCTTTTGTATCTTATTTTATTATTTCTTATTGCGGGGATGTTTTTTTTTTTTCTCTCTTGTTTTGTTTTGTTGGAGACTTCGATTATTTCGGTAGTTCAAGTGGGTATTACCAAAAGACTAAAGCACCAGTGTATATATATATATATATATATATGTTCCGTGAGTATAATAGTGCTCCCTGGTAGGTACGAGTTATTTGAAGCCTGGAGGTGTAGATGTAGAAATATATCACTCTAATCGAAGGGAATAACTAACTAAAACAAAAAATTTAGAAAACTGAACGAAGGAATGAAAAATTTTGTTATTATATAAAAGAAGAATGATCAGGAATCAGAATAAACCACAATTCTTCCATCAATAATAGCGGAAACAGGTTTACTATGCATAATTTCTAATTGTTTATCTCTCATTCGTTTTCATTTATGAATGAAACTTTAAAAAAAAAAAACCACACACATTGGATAATACTAAATTGGAAAATTTTATATGTAAGTTAACCGCCTGTAAAAAAAAAAAAACAAAGCAAAAACTGAACTTTGACTCTAAAACAATACGAACATTTCATTACTTTCTGCAATGCACAGAAATAACAATAGAAATTGAAAGAGATAACAGAATACACAAACAATAGCATCAGAGATAATGACTAAAGTGGTAAACTATTGGTGTATGGAGGTGTGTGAATTAATCGGCGCAATTACTTACCTAACAAAGTACGATTGTGTATAATTTTATTTTACTTTAAACAATAGGGACCAAAACTTTTCAAAAAATAACCCATAATGCAGGGCAAGAGCTTGTAATAACACAGTTTGCATTGCAACAGTTGGATAGAATCTGATTTCTAGAGTGGAAAGGAGGCGGTAAACTGAAACCAACACACCCCTCACAAGATAGCAAAAATGTAATAGCCTCAATGCAGCAATTATTGGGGAAAATAAGCCTTTAGAGGTACCTTTAGGAACTGTTAGAAAGCAAGGATTTAAACACAATAGCACAATATCCTGTAGAGAAGGTTCTTCTGTGTAACATCAGCTAATTTACTCACTGAATCACATCAGTTGTGCACCAACACACAATGGAAAGAATATTTTTTAACTTTCTATGTTCTCAGAGATAAGAAGACAATAATCACCTATACACAATTGAGCTGTAACGAAGGGGCTACCTCTGCTAAGCTTATTGCTAATACCACCCCCTCGTTTGTAAATATGAAAGCGCAAATCTCAACTGTCCCTCCTTCCATTGGTCAAAGCCTCCTTCCTCTGTTTGTTTCCCCTCTGTTACAATCCCCTCCTTCATCTGTAGTTCTCCTTATTTCTTGATCATCATCTTCTTCGTCTTATTTGAAAAACGTCCTCCTTTTTCTTAAAAGCCTATTCTGCTTAATACTCTTTTGTGTTGTTATTAATATTATTTTTTGACAGATTATTACGTAATGCATCAGATACATCAGAATTAGAAAAAAAAAAAAAAAATAAAATAACATTGAAAAAAATCATCGGCTATAAGAAGATCCGCCTTATGTTTCCAAATATAGACTTTCCATAATATTTTTGGTTTTAGTGTTTGTGTAATTTGTATCTTTTACTGACAAAAACGCCGTACGAGATAGAGGCCACACCTGAACACACATATATAATCGAGGCCATTTAGTATGCAACAAAGAGTAAGTCAAGGCGATGGCATATCATCAACAACAAAAGACAAACGAAACCCAAAACTCAACGACTCAACTTACACCACACCTTTCTTCATAATTGAACACCACAGTTTTCTGGATGCTTGTTTGTCTTTATTCGGCGTTTCCAACTCTATTCTCTCTACTCAAACTTCATATGTACAAAAACATGTTAGACGACGATGACAGCAAGAAACCACAGTAACTATGATAGCCACAATTTTTTCTTTGGCAGATCTTCACAAAATGACCATATACGAAACACATCTTTATTGTGATATACTTCACGAGTATGCCGAGGAAGGTTTTCTCGTAAATCGTCTTTTGCATGTGTGGATTGACCACAATAAGAGCCAAAACCCGGGAATAGGCTAAACTGAACTTTTCATATTTAGTCCCTAGTTGTACTACATCGTTTTATTTTTCTTGTCAGGAACCTCCAACAAAAAGGGGGTACTATTCACATTCAAAGGTTATGATTTGATCTTTGAATTGTAATCTCTTTCTGCTTTAGAATACTTTCGTTTGACTTCGATGAATGACTTACTTTTTTACCTTTTGCGCTTGCCTTTACACTTTTTCATTTGTGTCTTCTGCAATTTGTACTCGGGCTTGAATGAAAGGCTACATAAGAAAGTCGTACCAAAATCGATATCTGCTTCTGTGTCAAGGCAAGGCGGTTAGATGCATTTCGATTTATCTCTTCCGTCGGAAGAAGAGGAAGCTACATTCTGATTTGCATTTGTCAAGCTCCATTAATCACCAACTATGTTCATATAACGCAAGGATTGCGGCGTATCAACGACAGAATAAGAGAATAAACCCCCTCTACATTTTACTTATGCACATACGTCAATAGCCGTTTCGGGTAGTTTCTTGCTTTGCAAGACGATCGCATCACATCCTGGAAATTCGAATTCACCTTGCATGAAGTTCAGTATCACATCAGCAGCAATTGTCTCATTC